>ULVX01064213.1_pt1 | contig 33069 bp, 35 predicted proteins | sample 1959811 | NCBI WGS metagenome assembly ULVX01 (sample SAMEA4835797, study PRJEB28245) | human gut metagenome | biome: gut microbiome; material: fecal sample | place: Denmark | collected 2008
CGGCAGTATCTTGAGGATACTTTAATTGCAGCCGCTTTTAACAATCCTATTGAATTTAACAATGCTGTTTCTTCTATCTTTGGAGAGAATCTCGGCAACGATTGGCAAAATGATAATAGTCCATTTAGTTCCGCATTAAGTTTCCTACATCTTCCAATTTTGCCGATCGGTATTGCGGCTTTGGGGTTAGATTCACTAATCGATTTTGATGGGGATTTTGATGTATCTCAAGGACTAGATGATATTTCACTTGATGGAGAATCTACATTAGATTCGGCCTCTGTATCTCCAGATATAAATTCTTTCACAGGTATGTCGAGTAAGAAGAAAAAACTTCTTTTGAGTACTATACCAGAAAAGGTTTCTGAAAGATATATTAAAAAGCATCCCGAAAAAATTAAAGAAATAGAAGCCATAATCGGTTCTGTGAGTCACCAAGATTTACAACGACTAACTATGGAGTTGATTATAGGTCAAAAAGGAGCAATGCAAATATTTGATTTCACAAATCTTAGTGCGGCTTCTGATTATGAAATTCACATTAAGAAATGGGATGAAACTATCAAATGTTTTGATCGTAAGTTTCATTTTTGTATGTTTTTGAAAGGCCGTGATGGTAAAGAATTGCCGATAAAATTTCAGCATCATCCTGCCTATAGCTTATATATGATGTATGTTATAGACCGAGCCTTGAGGGGCGATAATGCTGCATATCTATCTATTAGAAATAATAGGGAGGAATTTATTCGGTTAGAGCAATTCATCTTTGGAGAACCTTATGAGGAAGCTGAAAAAAAGTACAAGACCTTTGCTTACCGCCTTAATAAAGAAGGACACCCAACGCGAAAAGGAAGATACGATGATTATCTAAGAGATATAGATGAAACTTTCGTTTCGTTGGTTGGAAAGATTGATAGTATTCCTTTAAAACTTCGGGATGGTGGACATATAGAACTTCTCCCAAGTAGAATTATATTAGCTGAAGAATTGCGTAATTTTAAATTTAGATAGTCTGGTATTCAGGGGGTTGTAGCCTGGAGTTTTTGGCGAGCCAAAACATAATTCATACCTCATTTGGAACCTCTACCTTTGTAATCGAAAGGTGGAGGTTTTCTCTATCTAAGCCACTTAAAACTATCTGTTATGAAATACGCCAAAAACAATTCTAAGAAGGGTCGCACCTCTCGTAATGGTGCTGACGCTAATGTTGTGCGTACTGACAACGCACTGCAACTGGTAAAAAGCATTATTTCTGATGAGCATGTCGCAGAGGAGTTTTTCTTCAAGACCATGCTTCCGAAGATGGAGGCGTTGGCGGATAGTTACAACCGCTCCTTCGGACTTGATATCAAGGCTGAGGATGTTGCAAGTGCAACCTATCTATCCTGTTGGGAGGATAACTGGGCAAAACTCCGTGCCTTCAAAGGGGAAACGACTCCCCACGCATGGGTGGCAAAGATTGCATCCCAAGCCACATATCAGTTTCTCGTTGACGAGCGATATATTGACGGAATTGGCAACACGAAGACCAACGATTATCGTCTAACAATCCGCAGTATCGATAATGTCTCTTTACGTCAGGCAATCGTTGATCTGGTGTTTGTCCCTGAACAGCATAAGGCACTTGAACTTTATTATGTAGAAAAAATCCCTGACAAAGAATTTTTCAAGTCATTTGGTCACGAAGACAAGGCAAAAGCGATACTAAAAGTAGCAGAGAAAACACTCATCGAACAGTTGCTTAACACTGAGAATCCCTATGCAGAGATGGCTCTGTCATCAAAAAAAACTATCAATCCTGAAATACAGTTTCAAAACTGGCATGACCGCATCGACGAGGGTGATGTCTCGGACAACCATCAGACTTTCCGTGACCTTCTGACACGACTCTTCACATGCGAAGATTGGGATGCCAATGTCCATACTCTCATAAATGTCATCATAGAGTCGCTCGAGTGGTCAGAGGTTCAGGAAGATGTATGGCGTCAACGTTTCATCTACGAGACACCATCTAAAGAGCTCGCTGAGAAGTATCATGTTCGCAATACATGGGTTGACAACGTGTTCTCTCGCCTCAATAAACAGTTTCGCATCGCCATCAAGACATGGTGGAATAAGTATAACTGATAAACACAACAAGACATGACGCAACTTATAAAGATTAATTCTCAGTTTGCGGGCCGGATGGTGGTTCGCAAACTGAGCACGCGACACGATGGTGAGCGGGAGGTGTATCTGACCAAAAGTACGGCTGTCGTTGATGGCGAGACAGAGGATGCGCCGGAGAATCTCGGGATTCTGACAATATTTAACCTTAAATCGAAGCGATATGAGGTTGATGGGTCATCACGGAAGCGTGTGCCGGACTTTATCGAGGAGGTCAAGTTCCTGCGGAGTCGGCAGTCGGATAAGTATTTTCCAAGGGTTATTGACTGCGGAATTGAGAAGGTCGGGAACATACGGCTTGGCTGGATGTTGCAGCAAAATATAAATGCCAATAGCCTGACGAATGAGATAAAACTCCAGCGAGGGCTGTGTATGTCTGATGTTGTCAAGGTCATGGATACACTCTTTTCAGCTGTTGATGAACTTGCTCGTTATACCCGTGGGGGAGGTCATTACAACATCACTACTGATAATATTTTGCTGGACTATGATGGTGATGAACTTAAAGGCGTCTATCTTATCGGTCTTTCGGATATGGGAACATCATATCATGGCTCGACGCCTTTTACAGACGAGATGCAGGATAACCGTTTCCGTGCTCCAGAGGCCGCCAATGGTGTGTTCAATCATCTTACAGATGTTTATGCTCTTGGCATTGTCATGACTATGATGATTTCGGGTGATGTCGCCGAGGAAGAAAATAATATTATCGGCTCACGGTTATCCACGTTCTCCTCAATGGAGTTTCGTAAACGGTTCATGAAACGAAACCGCGATAAGCTTTCAGCAGCACAGCGTCTGATTCTTGAAAAGGCAACTGATGTGAACCCTTCCGGACGGTTTCAGACGGTTGACCGCTTCCGTACATTTGTCGGAAAACTGGCCAAGGGGAATATTGCGACACAGACCCATATTGAGAGTCCGACAAGCGACTCTGTCAAGTCAAGGAAACGCGATGATGAGACGGACGAAGAGTGGTTTGCACGGCTTGATCGAGAATCGATACAGAGTGCCCATGAAAAGACCCGACACAAAGGTAAATGCCTTGTGGACGCACCAAGGCACCTGAAAGATGATAAAAATGATTTAACACTACCCCCAGAAGAAGTCCCTGTAATAAAAGGGCTTGATGAGGTAGCCGGTATGTCTGAACTGAAGGCACTTTTCCGCCGGGATTTCATTCGGATTGTACGTAATCCAAAGGTGGCGCAGGCTTACGGCATAAAGCCGAGTAACTGTACGCTGCTCTATGGCCCGCAGGGATGTGGAAAAACTTTCATTGCCGAGAAAGCGGCCCAGGAATCCGGTCTGAAATACAAGGTTATCAATCCGTCGGAACTTGGTTCCATCTATATACACGGCTCTCAGCAAAAGATAGCCGAACTGTTTGACGAAGCCGAGAAGAAAGGTCCGATGATTCTCATTTTTGATGAGTTTGACGCTATTGTCCCCAAACGTGACGCAGACCTCAATGGCAATCAGGCAAATGAGGTCAATGAAATGCTGACGCAGTTAAACAACTGTGCATCAAGAGGCATCTACGTGCTCGCGACTACCAATAGGCCCGGTCTTCTTGATCCTGCTATCATGCGAAAGGGCCGTGTCGATAGAATGGTGTACGTTTCGCTACCGGACAAGGAGGCCCGTAAAGAACTTTTCAGACTTGAAATTGAAAAGCGCCCCTTTGTAAATATTGACTATGAGGTGCTTGCTTCCGTCTCTGAAAACTTTACCTGTAGCGACATTTCCTTCATTGTCGAGGAGTCGGCACGACTCTGTTTTGAGGAAACGCTCGATCGTGGACTCGATGAGCCCCTCCCGCTCTCTATGAATCGTCTGATGGAGGTGATAAAGATTACACAGCCGTCAGTATCAGAGAAGCAACGCAAGGAATATCTTGAACTTAAAGATAAAATGGAGAGCAGACATTCGTCCGGCGAAAGAAAAAAAGTCGGATTTGTGCACTGACAAGATAGAATACCTTGCTTTCATACATCTCTATATGCAAAGGCCGGGACACCTGCCCGATGATAACGAACTTAATTCAATAGATATGATAAAAGAAAATGTACTTACTGCGCTGAGCGCAATCGGGTTTATCCCCGAAGAGATTGAAGGCTTCGGCTACCGTATCGAATATGAAGGACTTACAGTAGTCTATTCGATTGATGATGAAGAAGCCAAGTGTATCACCCTTACCGCTCCTGATGTTTTCGACATCTCCGATGACAACCGTGTCGCCGTGCTGGAGGCTATGGTGAAACTGTGCGGAAAGATGAAGTATGTGCAGCCTCACATCATGTTCGATAATCAGGTGTGGCTGAACTATCAGCACTATCTCGGAGATAACGAGCTAACACCCGAACTTATAGAGCACATGATCCGTGTTCTGGCATTCTCAACAATTACAATACACAACATCATAAACGGCAGCGACAATGACGACTAAAGAACTAATCGAACAGGTATTGGAGAAATGGGGATTCCCCGTTCTTCAGGAGAACGACAACTGCCTTGTGTTCCGCTATCAGATGAGCTACATACAAGCCAATATCACAGGCGGTGAGGATGCCAATGCCGTGGCTCTCACACTGACCGGAGTCTTCTCGGCAGACGATGAGAAGGAGATGTTTCTTGGCTTGCGCACCTGCAATGACCTCAACTATAATCTTCTTCAGGTGAAACTCTACATTGATTCCGATTCAGACCTGATTATCGCGTCAGAGTTTTTCTACCAGACTCCGGATGATATGGAGTATCTCCTCAATATGTCGCTCCAGTCTGTAATCGTCGCCAAACGGCGTTTCACCCAGAAATACCGTGAACTTGAAGAAGAAGCAAAACTGATTTCAGAACTAGAACAGGAATAAACAATAATAACCGGTCATGAAAAAGAAAATAACATTCAAGATGTGGCTCTCCGTTTTCTTCGGAGGTATCTGGCAATTCATCCGCAACATCTTCTCATGGAAGAACAAGACTCCTTTCTGGCGTGTTATCTGGGCTACCATCACAGTCTGCATCGTAGCATTCACAAGTATGCTTGGCTATGCTTTCTATGATGAATTTATGAGGCATAAATCGTACCGTTCTTCATGGGAAGACAGATATGATTCAAACCTCAGTCCTAACTTTAAATATCGTAATAACGGTTATAATGAGGGCAAATCATATATCTATGACTCCCGAACCAAAGCCAAGATAATCAAGGACATTGACTGGATTGCTGTTCCGGAGGATGGTGATAGCCTTATTATCGTGGCAAAGGATGGCAAACGCGGATTTGTCAACCGTTATACGGCAGAGACTGTCATTCCGTTCAAGTATGACGCGGCGTGGTCGTTCACGGACGGTGTCGCCGGAGTCTGCGAAGGTGATTCTGTATACTTCATAGATCATTCCGGTAAGCCGATACACAACCGTAAGTTTGCAAGGGAGCGCGGATATGACCGCTACGTCTATCATGGAAATTATGCCGCTATTCCGGTGAACGGAAAGTATGGGCTTCTTGACCGAAATGGTAAATGGGCATTCCAACCGGAACATGAAGATATTCATATCGGAGCCAAGAATATGTGGTACGCCATGGATAATGATAAATGGGGTGTCATCGGTGCAAACGGACAGTTTGTAATTCCTATGGAATATAAGAATGTATTTATCCATTCCGACAACGGTATCACAGTCGTGAAGGACGACAACTCTCAGAGCCGACATGATTATGACGGGGCTATCCTTGACGATTTCGTGTTCGATGAAGTGTACCACCTTGCATACTATATCAATGAATTTGACGAAGAGGGAAACCAGAAGAAAGCGGTTGACAATATGATGAGCTATTCGGCCAACAACTACTACGGACTTATTAACCGTGCCGGCGTTCCTGTCACTCCACCTCTGTACTCAAGTATAGAATCGGTAGCCCCGGGGGTGTATCAGTGTCAGATCCCTGAAACCGGCGAATGTATCATGGTAAATGCAAAAGGAGAAAAAATCAACGAATAAAAATACAACGTTATGAAACAAAGAGTATTCAATCTGATTATCCTCGATGAGAGCGGCTCAATGAGCAGCATCGAGAAACAGGCAATCGACGGAGTGAACGAAACCGTCCAGACCATACGTGCGGCCCAGAAGAAGCACCCTGAGCAAGAACACCTTGTATCACTGGTGTCGTTCAACTCGGATGCGGTCAAGACAATATACGACAAAGTGGAGGCGGAACGTGTCGAGGAACTGACCGACAAGCAGTATGTTCCCTCATGCTGCACCCCTCTCTATGATGCCATGGGCAACGCCATCAATGCACTTCGCAAGAGTGTGGTCAATGACGACGCAGTCCTCGTCACAATCATCACCGATGGTTACGAAAACGCTTCATCGGAGTATAATGGCCCTGCCATCAAGAAACTGGTGGAGACAATGAAAACCAAAGGCTGGATTTTCACCTACATCGGAGCCAATCAGGATGTGGAGGCCGTCGCATCAACAATCTCGATTACCAATACCCTATGCTTTACTGCCAGTGAGGAAGGGACTTCTGCTATGTTCGCCCGTGAACATAAGGCAAGGGGACGCCTGTTTGACCGTCTTGCAAACAAGATCGCCCCATCAATGATGGCTGACGACTACTTCGATGATGGCGATGACAAATGACATTCTCCTCTCTTCGGTGAAAAAGATTGAGACCTAATCTAATGCTCAACCACTATCACTAACTTCGTAGTCTGAACGGCAATTCTGTCGTTCAGACTACTTCCAATCATTTCATTATGGCAACAAATATCATACAACATCACCAACAGTTTGACTTCGCGGCGTTCTTTGAGAATATCAAGTCCCAATATATCGGACTTGACTATAATGACTATCTGAATTTTCTGCACACTGATGGAGAGAAACACTCATTCATCGGACAAGCCGAAGGTGAAGACTGTGTAAAAAAAGCAGTTGTAAATGCCGTCGCATCCGATGAGGCTGTTGAGATAATCAATCGTGCTACATCTGTATTTATTAACTTAATACGTTCTTCAGAGGCTGAGCGTCCATTGACAGTTGATGAAGTGCAATATCTCAACGAATTCATGACGGGATTCCCTGAGAACTGCGATGTGACATGGGGCCTTTATGAAGATTCCACTCTTGGAAATGCAGTAAAAGCAATAATACTTGTAAACGTAAAAGATTAGCTTATGGGATTCAACATTGAAATCAGAGACAAGAACGACTTGATTGTCGACTGGCCTCGGCTCGACAAGGAAGTCTGTGAACTTTGGTGTATCGAACAGGATGCCGAGCATTGGGCTGTGCCTCCGGGGAAAAACCGCAGACATAACTGGCATGAGTTCCTGGGTAGAGCGGTCATGCTGACGAGGTCTTACAAGGGGACCGGTACATTTCTGCCATCCGACCTTCTCCAAGGGCTTTGCTCTTTCGGCGGCCTGTATCCTTCCTTGGATAGAATTGAATCATACAAGTATGAGCTCCAACTGATATTCGACTGGATTCGTAAGGAATACAAAATAATTGTAGAAAACCGATGGTAAAGAAAAAGAAGATAGTGTTTTTCACCGGAGCCGGAATGAGCCGGGAAAGCGGATTACCGACTTTCCGAGGTGAAGGCGGTGTGTGGAACGAGATTGACTATGAGAAGGTAGCGACACTGAAATCATGGTACGGGAGACAGCGTAAAGATGTGAAGGAACGCCGACAGGCCATGCTTGATTTCTTCAATCCGCTGCGCCGAGCCATACTGGAGCATAAGCCTAATGACGGACACCTGATTATCGCCGCGCTTGAAAATGATTTTGATGTGACAGTCATTACCCAGAACGGTGATGACTATCATACACGTGCCGGCTCGACAAAAGTAATCTATCTTCACGGAGAGGCACTGAGGAATGCCTCATCCGCTAACCCTTCATTGTCTTTCCCCATTGACAGAGATAATCCTGACATTCATATAGGAGACAAAGCACCCGACGGCTCGCAACTGCGGCCATACGTCATTTACTTTGACGAGGATATAGACAGCGGTCTATGGAGGGAAGCGGTAAAGGCTATAAGGGAAGCCGACTGGTTTGTGGTCGTCGGTTCTTCCATGCTCGTATATCCTGCCGCTTCGTTACTCGCTGCCATATCCGATTCATGCCAGATGGTCGTCATTGACCCGGAAGAAGTATCGCTGCCGGAAGAATGTCATCATGGCTATACATATATCCCGGAAGGGGCAAGTAAAGGTCTATATTCCTTTATGGAAATGCTGGCTAAATATGAACGGAGCAGAAAGATTTTTGATAATTATCTGAGATATGGGAGAACGAAACCAAGTGTCGAATAATCGACCTCTGACAAGGCTTGAGGAGTTTATTTTCAGCAAGAATCGCGATGTTCTTAAGCCGGAACTTGTGCCCGGAAGCAGTCAAGGTACCATGCTTGAAAATGACCCGGATGTGGAGATTGTAAAACGAAATCCCACAAGACTCAACTGGTACCTCTTCCTTACCAAGAAAGGATTCCATGATGATGGCGACCGCCTGATCAATATTGATAATAATGATTGGCCGATAAGATATGCTCTCGCAAGAACCTTCTCAGGCAAGAATGTCGCTTATGACCTTAAAGTGACTGCCGATATGTTCTGTCAGGAAAGTTTCCTGTGCTTTCCTGAGGCGATGAATCATATCATAAAAAATGGCACACTTGACTGCACAATCAACTGGAGTCAGACCGACTATCTTGATGTTCGAGCCACTCTCGACTATCGGGAACACTATCCCGACCGCAATGTAGACGGCTTGAGTGTATTCTATTGGTATGGACAACTCGACCGCAACGGCATATTGAGAGGTGAATTTCAATTAAGGAAAGACGATAAAGAAACTTATTGAGATGAAAATATATCACGGAATTTTCAGTGAATGTGGTCCCCGGCGTAAGAACGAGGATTATATCGCAGTAAGAGAGATGCCGGAGCAAGTGCGGTCGGTGTTCGTGCTGTGTGACGGCATGGGTGGACACCACTTGGGAGAAGTCGCCAGTAAGCTCGTGGCAGAGCACATCTGCGACTATTGGACAAAAAATCCAAAGCGCAAGGACAGTGAGAAGAAAATCATTGATGCCTGCGATGAGACAATGATTGCCTATAACAACAAATCCCGTGTTGAGATGGGTACAACCATGGCAATGGCAGCAATTGAGGGTAATAAAGCATTGCTGGCTCATTGTGGAGACAGTAGGATCTATGTTGTACGTAATCATGAAATCATTTATCAGTCAACTGACCATGTAGCATTGACTCCCGAGGGATGGCCAATAATCACACGAGCCTTCTTCACTGGTCGCAACAGCTATATCCCGGACATTAAACAAATTGAGGTGGAGATTGGCGATATGATATTCATCTGTTCCGACGGTGTTTATGGCTGCGGTAGATGGAATGAAGTTAAAGATGCCCTCCTTGATGGAGACACCCCTGATTCCTTGGGTAAAATAAAGGAGATTACAGGAAGGAATGCCAATGACAATTATTCGGCAATTCTCATCCATTTGCAATTTTAGAAAAAAAAGCACAGATCATTGATATATTTACCCTATCCATGTATCTCTATATATGTAAGAACAATTAACATATAATCATCATGGCAATACTCAATCTTGACTACAACGCTCTTTGGGAGAGCATCTGCAACTGGAGCCGCAAGGCAGGTCGCGCCGCAACCCGTCCCGTTCTTCTTATGTGGTATGTAATGCGAAGCAAGGACACTTCGAGAAAAGACAAGTGGGCAATCTTCGGCTCACTGGCTTACCTTATTCTCCCTATCGACATTCTCGACTCCAAGCGCCTGCCTATCATCGGCTGGCTTGACGAAGTGGCCTCTCTCGCTGTCCTTGTTCAGAAGATGTCGAAATATATCACTCCGGAAATGGAAGTCAAGGCCGATGACCAACTCGACAAATGGTTTGACTCGTCTTCACTCGTCCGTCCATCGGGTCCGGAGTATGTGGAGTTTGAAATGATAGAGGGATAACAGGGATGGGACTATTATGGACGGCGATCATTGCGTACATCCTCTTTCGTAACCGAGAGAAGATCGCTTCTTTATTCCGTAATATTTTTCGGAAATAAGATGAAAGATTATAAGGTGTCAGCACCTCTATGTCAGTATAATTTAGTAACTTTGATAACTTAAAGACAACCATTATCATGCAGAACGAATACAACCGAATCATTCAGGAGCGTGCCAACCACGTTTTCGAGGTAATGGCAAAGCGCGTATCGTCTGAGGATATGCTCCGAATCCGTGCCGCATTTGAACTGGCACGGGAGGCTCACGCGTCCCAGAAGCGTAAAACCGGTGAACCGTATATATTCCATCCCATTGCTGTGGCAAATATCGCAGCGGAGGAGCTCATGCTCGGTGCGAATCCGGTCATAGCCTGTTTTCTGCATGATGTGGTAGAGGATACCGACTACACCATCGACTACATCCGCAATCGCTTCGGCGACGACGTAGCGTTCCTGGTCCGCGTGGTGACCAAGAAGCCCACACATGACTATGAGCTGTCTAAGCAACTCGACAACTACCGCCAGTTGCTCAACTCCATGCAGTATGACATCCGTGCCATACTCGTAAAGCTCGCTGACCGCCTGCACAATATGCGCACACTTGCGTCAATGAAGCCGGAAAAGCAGATGAAAATTGCCGGTGAGACCGATTATTTCTATGCGCCGCTTGCCAACCGCCTCGGACTATACAACATCAAGACCGAGTTGGAAAATCTCTCGTTCCGGTTCCGCTGCCCTGATGAATATGAGGAAATTTCAACGCTCATCGCCCGTCATGTGGAGGCGAACAAGGAGAATCTTGAAACTTTCCGCAGTCAGATTGAAGAGACACTCTCAGCTGCTGGGATTAAAGCCCGTGTCTATGTCGATTACCGCCGTCCGTTCAGTCTGTGGCGCAAGATGAAGAAATATGGCGATGATTTCAACCATCTGAAATACCGCCATTTTGTTGAGGTGGTATTTGACGAAGCTCAGACTACTCTCAGCGAGAAAGAGATGGCGATGAAAATCTACTGCATCCTGACCGACCGTTTCAAGGAGAAGCATTGCAGTATGAGCAACTACATCGATGCCCCCAAAGAGAACGGCTATCAGAGCATCCACGTGAAACTACTCCCTGACTTCGGCCGATGGCAGGAGGTTCATATCAGTAGCGAGGCTATGATTCGTCAGTCGCAGTTAGGATGTGTGGCGGAGCGCAACGAAAGCAATATTCAGATGTGGATCGAGAAGTTCCGTAAGGTACTTCATGACACTATCAGCGGAGCGATGCGTGATGACCGCTACATGGAGGATATTATCACCGCTTTCTACAATGATGATATACAGGTTTTCACGCCTACCGGCAAGAAAATCATCCTTCCTCAGAACGCCACTGCGATTGATTTCGCATACGAGGTGCATACCGATTTGGGAGACCATGCCAAATACGTACGTATCAACAGCCGTCTGGAGCCTGTCAACACGGAGCTGAGACGTGGTGACGTGGTTGAAATTTTCACAGACAAGGATTCCCATCCCGAACAGGACTGGCAGAACTTCGCCCACACTTTCAAGGCGCGTAAGGCAATACGCCGGTATCTGGAGTCGATACCAAAATCGGTCTATTGCAGATGTTCTGTATGCAATCCCATTCCCGGAGAGGAGGTAATCGGTATTCGGAATCATTTTGACCCGGAACTCATAACTGTGCATAAACGCGACTGCTCTCATGCCATAAGTATGGCATCCTCTTATGGCGATGATGTCGTGTCGGTTGACTACAAGGCCGATGAAACCCTATATCCTTTGACTCTGAGAGTCAGGGCTGTTGATCGCAGTCATCTCTTCGTTGACCTCGTGGACTGTATCACCAATACTTTCCATCTCTCAATGGAATCGTTCAACACCAAGACCGACCGCAACATTGTTGTCTGCAAAATCCGTTTCGGTGTCCATTCATATGCAGAACTGAAGACTATTATCAACCATATCTCTACCATTGACGGTGTTGATGAAGTGCGACGCCTCGATGAAGATGATGAACTATTCGACTTTTGAACATGATTCAAATAATAAAAATGGTAATAAATGACAAGATATGGGCATATTAGATTTAGACAAGTTACTTGAACTTCCAATATCGGATATATATCCTGCCTATAATGGAGTAAGAGGAAGAACTATGTCTTCACAAAATCAGTTCCTATGGCAACAGATAAAGGAGGCCGGAGTTAAGATGATCATTGATCTTCGTGAAGGAGGATCTGACACCCATATCGTTGACAAGTGCAATCAGTATTGCCTGGATTATTTTAATTATCCGATTGATAATAACATTGATGCGATACGAAGAATGATTTAGTTGTTTCCTGAATTTTGTCAGAGAATTGATAACGGCGGTTTCTATATTTCGTGTGCAATGGGACTTCATAGAACAGACATAGCCTTATGTTGCTATTGGATGTTTTATGGTGCAGACAACGGTATAGAACCGCCTGTAATAAGAGGATACCGCAAAGAGGATGGCCATAATACGTCAAAGATTATGCGTGTCATGAATGCCGTATATAAAGAATTCGAGCATGTTAATGGCAATACGCCATTCCCGCTTGAAATCCTGAAGGAGCGAAAGAGGGTAATTGAGCGACAATGTAGAGAACCTAAACCGGCAATCTCAGAATAGGAAATATGATAACAAGGCACATAAAAATGGAACTATCGAACGATAAAAAAAGAGAAATCATAGATAATGTTCAAGTCCGCATAAATAAATGGATTGGGAGGTCATATATGACAATGCAAGAAGCCATTTTATTAAACGCGAAACATTATCCCTTTAAGATTCAGTTTAATCCTCCGCTTATGGGATTTTTAACGAACTATCTTAGTCAATCTAAGATACGATATTCGGAATTGTATTCCCTGATAAAAGAAACAGATGTTGAGACAGCGGAAGAGAATCTATTCAGATATGCGATTGAGAATTATTTGACATACTGCTTCGGCGGTTAAATTTCCAATTAATTAGTGACGATGAACGAAACACTGAAATTATCTTTACGGAGAATACGTAAAAAGATTGATAAATCTTCAGGCTACGGCTATCTTTATCATTACTTTGATGACACGGTAAAGCTGCTAAAGGAGTGGCAACTATCGAATCCTAATGATGAGGATAATGATGAATTAATCAGCACAATATTTAAATACAAGAGTGAATGCGATTACTGCAAATACAATTCACCGGGATGGTTTAAATATGCCGCGCGATGTTTTTATTGTGCGGACTACCTTGTGCAATTCATTGGCAATAAGAGCCTTCATGACTGTCTTGAAAATGAGTTATCATCCACATTTGATATGCTTATAGATTCGGAATCCATATCCTTTGTGGAAGACAGTTTGTTTGAGAAATATTGTTTCAAGGAGCACAACGGGACCAGTGTCAGGGATAATTACATCCGGGCAATAAATAAGGCAGTATATACTGCCCATCTGCATCATCCTCTAAAATCGGATGTCGAGCACATGGCGTATTGTGCATGTAAATTCGCTTATAAGAGAGTGTTGGAATACATTGAAAAATACGAAGATTTTTCATATTTTAAAGAATGGATACCAGGTCTTTCGACCCCTCACTTAGCGGATATTTGGTATCGATTCCCCGAACGTTATATTCATGATCAATCAAGGCATCGCCATATGATTGCATCTATCGAGCGATATTTGGATGATTCGCTGGAACTCCATCTTAAATTGTGGGAATTTTGGTATGATCATGATCGTGAAGAAATACTGGAGGTTGTAGATTCAGACGCTCTAATAGAAGTGCTGGAAGTCATTGATGACGTCCCATTTAAGAGAGTATTGAGTGGGTTGGCACAATTCCCGGCCAATGAGAAAGTAATCACGATACTTGAGCATTTCACACACGACGACGAAGTTTGGGTTGTAAATTTATCAAGGGAACTCCTTAAGAGTCACACAAACAGTTAACATTATGGCGATGAAGATACTTTTCATTTGTACCGGTAATGCAAGTCGCTCGGCGGCTGCCGAGGCTGTGCTGAAAAATATGCTTGCCGACAATGGTATTGAGGACATCGAAGTTGCATCCTGCGGAACGAAAGTGCCTGAGGGACTTGACCGCGAGGATGTGATGTGTCGTATCGCCGTTGAACATGGCTATCAAATGGGTGGGAAAGCATTACCTATGAACGAGGAACTCCTCAATTCAGCCGATTTGATAATTGTGATGACCGAACATCATCGCAATGAAGTGACCCGTCTGCTGAAATACGACCACTGGAACCGGATTGTCCGATTCAACGACTATTGTTTTGGAGAACATACAGACCTCCCGGATCCGCACTATCAGACTGAACACGTATATCGCACCTGTTTCGACACTATCGAGCGAGGCTGTGCTGAAATCATAAAAAAATTACAACAATGACAATAGAACAATTACAAGATAAATGCCGTGGCTCTCTCATCGGGGGCGCCGTCGGTGACGCACTCGGCTATGCCGTAGAGTTTTCATCGCATTCTCAGATAAAAGCCAAGTATGGAGAAAATGGAATCTCCGCTTATGAGCTTGACAACAACGGCGTTGCGGAATTTTCCGACGACACCCAGATGTCGTTGTTCACAGCAGAAGGTCTGCTGTCTGCTATAGCTGATGGCAAGACTTTTGAGAAAGATTTACTGTCATACATTACCACGGCATACGAGCATTGGTACTATACACAATGTCGTCCCCCGTTGAAGAAGATGTCAAAGAGCTGGCTTACACATATCAAGGCATTATGGGCCCGACGTGCGCCGGGAATGACCTGTATGTCGGCATTGCAGTCAATATCAATGTCAAACAGTGCTCCGGTAGTGAATAATTCCAAAGGATGCGGAGGCGTGATGCGTGTGGCTCCGATAGGTATTTTTTCAGCAGCCCATCCTCAGACTCTCGACCTTGAACACGCCGGTTATCTTGCCGGATACGCTGCCGACATAACCCATAAGCATCCCCTTAGCACATTCTCCTCAATGGCACTCGCTATGATAGTGGCAGACTGTATAGCCCACGACAAGGTTGACCGTGAGAAGTTCTGTTTCATCGTGATTGACCGTGTATTCAAACTGCTGGGTCTTTATTTCAAGGAAGACAAGCATCTCGAAGAACTTCACAGCCTGATATGCCATGCCCTCACTCTTGCCGAATCAGATATGTCAGATACTGATGCAATCCGCAGTCTTGGCGAGGGTTGGGTTGCCGAAGAGACCCTTGCAATTGCTGTTTTCTCGGTGATGCGCTATATTGATAATTTTGAAAAGTGCATGATTTGCTCGGTAAACCATGACGGTGACAGTGATTCTACCGGAGCCGTAGCCGGAAATATCATCGGAGCAATCCTTGGATATTCTTCAATCCCGGAAAAATATAGAAATAATCTTGAACTTCACGACGTTATTATTTCAGTGGTCGATGACTTATGTGGGATCTCTTGCGATGAGCAGATGAAAATGAGATACCGGGAACATAAGCCTTTCAACGTAGAGCAAACCCATTTAATATAATACTTATGGATAAACCAATAAAGAACTCATACTGTGTGATTGAAGGTAGCGTATATGCCGGAGAGTATGCCGGAGACCTTCACAATCCACGGGAAAAGATGGCTCAGTTTGAGCAATTCGGAATCACACACTTCATCGACTTGACAGTTGACGGAGAACTACATCCCTACGAGCCTATAATGCCGGAAGGATGCGTCCATCATCGTTTCCCGATACATGATGTCTCTACTCCCTCTTCAGTCGAAGATGTGTATGAACTGCTCAAATATATCGACTCTCTTGCCAAAGAGGTTTACAATAAAGTATATATCCATTGCTGGGGAGGGGTCGGCCGCACCGGAACCATCGTTGCCTGCTATTACGAATATCTCGGTGAATCTTATGATTCAGCCGTAAAGCATTTGCGAGATAGTTTCAAACAATGTCCAAAATCCAAATATCGTAATACTCCGGACACAAATGAGCAACTGAATTTCATAAAGGAGTTTGGTGATTACATGGATTATATACGCACCAAGGAAGAAAAAGAGCGTCAAAAGGACGAAGTGCAATATACACCTGACAATATCGAGGCACTGCAATCAAATGAGATTTTTGTTTTCGGCAGCAATCTGGATGGACAACATCAGGGAGGGGCCGCTCATGTAGCATACAAGAAGTTTGGAGCTGTCTGGGGCAAAGGTGTCGGCATTCAAGGTCAGTCCTACGCCATACCTACCATGAAGGGAGGCGTGGAACTCATTAAGTTATATGTTAATGACTTCATTGATTACGCAAGAAACCATCCCGATTTAAAATTTTATGTAACCCGAATCGGGTGTGGAATCGCCGGTTTCAAGGATGATGAAATCGCGCCTTTGTTTGCCGATACCATTGGCATGGGAAATATTATTCTGCCAAAATCGTTTGTCGAGATTATCCAACCAGAATTTCCCTTTGAGCCGGCAGCGATAGAGGCTGTTATGAACTGGATGCTCCCGGGACTACAATTGTTTTACCGAGACACGGACTACAAAGGGAATCTTGACAGCCTTGCCAAATCCTATATGGATAAAGGTATTATCCGTGCCGGTTTCTTTGTAGACTGCACATCAAGAGCGGCAAAGCCGACCAAAAGATTACGATTTATCATAGCCTCAGCCCATGCAGCCGAAATCTGGAAAGTCATGAACGACAGAGAGGCGGAACAATGGCGATTGACGGTTCTTGATTTCAACTCCTATTTCAAGGTAATGGACACCTATCGTGTTGGAGACCAATTACAGATTCTTCTGTTACACATTCCACTCCGGGGCATTCCTTTGGTAGCAGGATTAGGCAACATCAATCTTGGTGAGAATTTTGATCTTATCCGGATTGCAAGAAATAGTTTCGATGAGAAGTCAAAGATGGAGCCGTTCCCTTGGCTTGAAACCGAGGCATGGACTGAAAGAATGGAACTGCTACCCGGAACTTCGTCAGAAGGCTGGACAACTCTTGAATTTCAATATCCATACAGTGATGAGGTTGCAAAACTTCAAAGCGGAATATTGAATCTATCTAACGATGATACAGATTTGAATAAGCCAACGACAACATAATAAACTGTCGATGAAAAAAACTTGTGATGCGGAGATAGATTGAGTTCTATTTCCGCATCAGTTGTATATATAACCGCAACAACTATAAACTTTGATATATGACGACTAAACCAAATCATATACCTTCGATTGTCGGACAGGCATTAGCTTGGCTCGACAAGATGAAAATTGCTTATCGCTATGTTCCGGATGTTGATTTGTGGGAGTTTGTCTATGACGGTCTCTATATGCTTCTGATGAACGACTGTAATGACAGTGAGTTCGGGCTATATGCTCCAATGGTCATAACAGACACTGATGACGAAGAAATCCGAAAGATGGTATATGAGTGTTCGGTCCCCTCGATTGAGCAGGAGCTGTCTTCAAATTGTGATTTCGGCTATCATGGGGAGGGACTTTGCCATATCGCACAATGGTGGGGTATCGAAAGCAAAAATCCCAGACTGACGAAGAAAGTTTTTGTGGAGAAGCTGAAAGAGATGCATGGATTCCAAATTGAAATACACTTCATACTTCACGGCACCTACGAAGGGATGTTTAATCCTCCACCGGAAGTGATGAGAGAAATTTTCAAAGACCTTAAATTTGATAAAATCGATGAACAATAGCCCTTTTATAATAGAAAACACTGTTTTCGTTGACTGTCCGACTTCATACGAAGGGAGAGTAGTTGTCCCTAATGGCATAACTGACATTGGAGACAAGGCTCTCATGTTTTGCAATAAGGTTAATGAAGTGGTACTGCCTGATACATTGGAAGGCATCGGTATGTGTGCATTTCATGGGTGCAACTTCAAAGAGATTATAATTCCCCCTAAATGTCAGTATATTTCCGACTATGCTTTCCTATGTTGTCAGAGTCTCAGAGAGATAGATTTACCCGAAGGTATGCTCGTGCTCGGCGAAGCTACTTTTTGCGGATGCAGCGAGTTGGTACGGGTGAAAATTCCGGATTCTCTCCGTGTAATTCGTGAAGAAGTTTTTGCAGGTTGCGAAAAACTGAAATCGGTCACTCTACCTTCTGATATAGAGAAAATCGATGCGATGGCTTTCGCAGAATGTAAATCACTGAAAGAGATTGTCATTCCAGATAGTTGTCGGCATCTGTGCTATGGAGTTTTCAAAGAATGTACTTCTTTGGAGAGAGCTGTCATCGGTGATGGAGTATCAAACGAACAAGGTGGTGAAAACTGTTTTCTTGACTGCATATCACTGAAATATGCAAAGTTGTCAAGTAATATGGTATGCGTAATCTCCGGTTTCTTTGAGGGATGCACGAGCCTTAAAGAAGTCGTTATTCCAGAAGGAATAGAATGAATTGATGTTGATGCCTTCAAAGATTGCACAAGTCTTGAGTCCATCACGTTGCCACACAGTACGGTTGAACTATACGACTACGCATTTGAAGGTTGTATTAATCTCCGACATATAAAAATGCCTGTGCACACCGTCATCAATACCCACACTTTTGACGGTTGTCCTAAATCCATAACTATCGAACGCTATTACTAAAATCCATGAGCCGCTCTTACCGCAAACATTTGTTCAGCAAATATTTTGACCATCCTCGTTCTTCATGGAAAGAAGGTAAAAGGGATGCCCATCGTTACAATCGGAACCGATGTAAACAGGCAATACGCAATGGCCGTGAGCCTCTGCCGGACTTACCTCTAAACTGGTTTGACTGGGATTACATCAAGATATATCAGGGGAAAGAGCATCCCCGCTACTACGATGGTTACGCAAAAAGACTCAAACGCAAATAAAATCAGCAATTTATGAATATCTACGACAGAATCAGCAAAATGGCTGACGAATCTGGTACCTATGACGAAAAGATGTACCGGATTCTGACTTCGGACAAATATTCATCCGGAGAGTATGAGAAGCATAAACTCGGTGAAGGCATGGAGGTGGTCAATCAGGTAATCTGGGGGTGGTGGAAACCGCGTTTTCTGCTCAACCACAATCTGAAGACTGCATACGAGTGGATGTGGCCAAACGAACAGCTTGCTATTGTCGATGAAGAACATATCGATTGGGATTCCATGAAGGATTTGCCTGAACTGGCGCAGAAAACTCTACGCACCTACTCCTTCCAATTTCCGTCTTTCATCAGAGGATACAGGAATGGTATTGCGGAGGTTCAATGGCAACTTATTCCCGACGGCCGCTATTGGATGGACGATGACGGATTCGGAATGACGAGCGACATTGAACTTAACATCTATGGGTTCATTGACCAAGAAGCCAATATCATATCCAAGTTCCATTATTATACCGACAAGGAACTTGATTCACATATCCTTGACAAAGTGCGCAAACAAGCAGAAGAATCAATATCGAAAACTGACAATCAATAACAACGACTCACAAAATGAAAAATCGCATTATCATCCTCTTATGGATTCTCATGTCGGCACTCTATTCTTATGCCGACAAGAAAATGACTTTCCGAAACATCGACACGGGAGAGTCTTTCGAAGTTTCGGTTCCTGACGGACTGAAAATCAGCCTTCAGGAATACAACAGCAACTGGCTTGACTCCATTCCATATCTCGTGGAACATGCGAGATGGAAAGAGCCGTGGGCTCTTGAGGCACTTGCCGAATGTTATCGTTATGGCAAAGGTGGCGTTGACAAAAGCATATTAAATGCCATCATGTGCTATGAAGAGGCCGGAAAATCCTCAAGCGATATAGCTCAAGAGGCTTATGAGTCTAACCCTAATGATGAATTTGGCTTGATTGATCATCTTATGGAGGGACTGGACAAGAAGCGGATTTCCGAAGAAGATGCGATTCTGCTGATTGATGGCTTGTCAGTCCCTAAGCCCGACTGGATTGTTTTCCTCCGTGAGATACTCGGACAAAAACATGAGGATAGAAAAGACTTCATATATTCCAGACTGACACCGGACTCAAGCAGCGATGAGTTCCTCATCGGTTTCGCTTGCCTCTCAATGGATGACAGTAATGTTTTCGATAATACATTTATCAATGTCTCAGATGATTATATGCGAAAAATCCGAAAGTTCTGTGATAAACTGCCTCCCATATATGATGTGATTGCTGAAAAAATGTGGAGAAAGTATGAAGAAGGCACGAAAGATAGAGATCAATACCTTTCGGCAGCACTTGAGTGCATGTATAAAGCTGACCGAATGGGATTCCTGTCAAAGCATAATATGGTTTGGCTGTTGACATACCTTGAGGAGAGCGGCATTGACAATCGTATGCCATTCTCCAGTGACGATCTTGCTCGTTTCGATGCAATCTGTCCAAAAGAATATCGTGATTATCGCAACTCCGCCGTTGTGGTGGAGGAAGATACCGTTGAGATGGATGAATCTCCTGTAGAACTGATTGAAGAGTAGGATGAAACGGAGTATATACGGCAAAAAGATGTTTATTGCCGACTTGATTATTGTCAGCCTTTGGGCATTATTTGTCTGGCATTTTGCGTGGGGACGCATAATGGCTCCGGTTATGATCGGGCTGCGGCTCACTCTCTGCTTCATGCTATATCGTAGAAGCCGCTGGACCTTCTTCAATGATATGCTGTTTATGGCTATGTATATCGGATTGGCTTTCGATATGCCATGTGATGGTATCGTGCTTCGACCGATTATGAAAATTACATATGTGATTTGCTGCTTGTCCGGATATTCCGAATGGGCAGTTCAAGCCTTTAGCCATATCAATGGAACGACAGCCGAAATCCCGATATGTATTTTCTTGTGTCTTTATAGTTTATGGCTGACGATTATACCTATTGTCTGTTCTTGGAAAATCAAGAGCATATTGCCGCTATTTCGCAACCGCAAGAAAATACTGTGGTATGTCGGCGTCGTGGTGTCTTTGTTCCTATACATCTATTTTACCGACAGAGATGCTTCACTTTTTGTCGGCGGACTCCTCCTGTCTCTCACGCCCCTGGCATATCAATGTATCTATCGTAAGGGGAAGCCAACATTATTGCAATTAATTTTACAGGACAGAGCGCTGTTGATATATATATCGGTTGCCGCGATTATGTTCTCTGCCATACTGGTTGGTCTGTATGAAGTAAATGCAGCAAAGCCTTTTGCCTCATTCCTTTTCCCGATAGCCCTTTACATAATCGCATTAAAGGGAAGCTACGCCAAGAGTATACGAACGACTCCAGCTGTTTTGCTTGGCGTAGCCGGATTCCTCTCTATGCCGGTATATAACCGTGGTCATGAAACGGTTATAATGCTGTTGTGTGTCTCGGGACTGTTATCATTGATAGGAGTATACCTGTTTTATCGTCAAAGTCGGTCAATATTCACGGCATTGCTCTTACTCCTTGCCAATATATTTGTATTACCGGTGTCTTTGCTCGGATATAACCCTTATGCCGCTATTGATGTCAATGAAGTTACATCACTGAGATGCAACAGAACGTGTCATCAGAGAGGTCTATACGAGTTTAAGCAGTATGGGCGTGTCGGGTTAAGGGATCGCTATGGTATCGTTTTGTATGCCAACTATCAGGGCTATGAATATCTTGACGGTAGAAATGATTATATGGTGCTGTATTCAGATTCCCACGATCGGCATGAATATGTCATTGAAGAAATTTATGATTTGAAACATCGAAAAAATATTCTTCCGGATGATGTCTATGGATTATATGGGATTGAAAAAATCCGAAAGAACGTATATGCCATTTATGATGATGAGCGAAATCGGATTTTTACTCTACGCCTCCCGGGAATCTATAATTGTCTGTATAATTCTGAAGTTCAACTAATAGATTTCAAAAAAGAAAAATCGAATGATGTTCACTTACCGTCAGAGTTGTCAGATATGACCATTACAAAATCTGACGACGGGAAACTGACCCTATACGCATACGACACCGGGTGCGGTGGTACGAGTCCAGACTATTCCACTTATATTCAATATGAATCAGGCGATTCGATTTTGACTGATTACCTGCATCCTCTTACTGAGAGTAATTATATCTGCGCCTCAGATATCTTTAAAGATGGTGTAGATATTTACGATGGCTCATTCTCCACAATTATTGCTCAGATTCCTCTGTCTGATACTGAAACAGGATACATTATAGAGGCGTATAATAAGGCTTCAAGTGTTGAAGGAAGCAGTGAGACCTGTCTTGTCAAATATGTTGATGGTAAACTGACAAAGATTCCTTTTGAACAGAAGCATGGCGAAATCTGTAATTCGGTGGGTAGCGATTATTATATCCCCGACTGGTACTTCACGACAGATGGTCTCGGATGGGACTGGGTGTTGAGTTTTGATAAGAAAACGAATACGCTCTACATACCTGAGGAAGATGAAATAATGGTGATGAGCGATAGATACGATCTATATCAGTATAAAAATGGTAAGATGAGATACGTAAGAAACGATGCCGGTTTTTGGCTTCATCCCTCCCTTCGTGATTTTCATTATCTTGCCGGGATTTATCAAACTGAAAGCAAGTTAATCCGAATTGACAGACTTATAGATTACTCATATAGATATTCGGCATGGTCTAAATCCAAACCGATGTCCTCGGAACCGGAATTGGTTCTGCAAGGTGGTGAAACCGGGATTGTCGAGAATGCCATAGTATTCAGAAATGGCGACTATACATACATCGTTCCTGAATACCGCCGTGGTCAAGGAGATGATTTCGGCAAGGTAATTGTCAAGTACAAGGACAAAGTTATTCAGGAAACCAAAGTCTAACAGGAGGAGATAGATTTCCCAGATATTCAAGCTCTATTTTGTAAAAAGGAAAATTATGGTAACACCCAAGGAACTTTACAAGACTTTTTCGGCAGATTTTAAGGCTGAAAGGAAATACTACTTTGCCGAGCGTGGCGAAGGAATGATGCAAGCACGAGAAAAGGACTCCGGCAAAATCTTTCTTGTCAACAATAATACCAAAGAGGCATGGGAACTTCTCACGGCAAACAGACGGTTCTCTTTCTGGGATGCGTCAGCAGTCGAGATAGCCTCCGCTTTTGATCTGCCTTACCGCGCACAGCGTAATGCGGTGGAACTTATTGCTCCCTATCATTTTGGTATCAATGAATTCAAGGACGGCGTGGCTTATGTGTCATGGACTCTCCAGCCTGACGGACGTTACTATGCAGATGAAGACGGTTTCGGCATGGAGGATGACGATGAGATAAACTTCTATGCCTTCATTGATACTCAGGCTAATATTCTCATTCCATTTCAACCGATGGATGAGAGCCTCATGTCCCGTTATCGCCAACAATCTCTCGCCATAGCGCGTAATCGAGAGGAAGTACCCTATGTTTGTCTCTCGTCAGAAATGACAATTCCTGTGAGTGAAAACACCAATCTTGAGGCGCACAGAGAGAAACTGCTCAAAATCATCTATGGAATGATGTTTCAATTCGGTTCTCAAGCCCACAATGCCTATAAACATGAGGAATACAAGGGCCGATTGGGAATTTTCACAGCATTCAATCCTTCGCCGAAGCATTATCTGAGCATGACCATTATGGGGATTGCTTCGGAAGATGAAGAAGGTAAATATGAGACAACCATCATTATAGCTCTGTATAAGGAAGGTGAGGAACCGGTGGGCTGCGGCACCAAGATGGGAACTTTCAATACTGCCGAAATAGAGGACATCATGAGCATTGAGGGAAATGCCCAAATGATACTTGATGATTTCCTCGAATCGGTACAGATGATCTATTCCGGCAATCTTACCAAACAGTAGAGAAATGAGGCATCTTTTGACGGCAATTTCAGCAGCCATACTTTTTTCTGTCGTGTTCATTATGTTTGCAAACAGAGATTGCAACTCTATTGATGGTCTGAGCACAGATATGTCTGACTCCATCACAGAAGTACAATCGCGGTATTATGGCGATACGCTGTTTCAATATGACGGTAAAACCGTGATTGCAGACTATTTCACGGAAGAGGACAAGGAAGTCTCTTCACTGTCTACCTATCTGCTCTTAACCTATGCCGACACTGTCGCAGTAGATACATGCAGAGTTATAGGCAATGGGGCGTATGTTGCTGACGAGGCGATATTTAAATATGCCGTAGGTATAGACACCATACGATATGACATGAGCTATCTCCCTGATTCTATAAAACCTATTTTGGCATTATTGCCGTCAGGTACTGTTGAACACAGATATACTCGTAGCTTCGAGCTGAATGACTCTTCTTGGAGATGTGACTTTAAATTTATCGCGTATCTTCCAAAAGGGCATCCTACTTGGCTTAATCAATTCATCGCGACCATTATGCGCAATGATATTCAGGGGCTGTATCTTGACAATAAAGGTGCTGACCGTATCTTGAAGGAATATTACTCCATAAAAGCCACTCCGAGAAAAATCGGGGGAATTAATGCTTCATCCATGTCGCCGGAACAGATAGCCGTGCATTTTTCCAAGGAACACGAGAGGCTTTACCGCAAAGATTTCACGGAAGAGGATTTCGGGCCGAAATACGACTACATGATGGAGGTTGCTCCTGCATGGGAGAGTAAGAACGGACAATATGTGACCTATCGCTTCTATACCTACTATTACACAATGGGGGCACATGGATTTATGGAGGAATACTATCTGACTTTCGATAATGAAAACGGTCGCATCCTTGGGTATAACGACATCTTTGGGGCAAACGACTTCAAAAAAGTATTGGATTTGCTTGAACAAGAAATTACCGCCCAGAAAAAGGAATTCATGAATTTTGATGGGATATATCCGGCTTCTCTTGAAAAGGACGAACTGGAATCCAATGCGTCTGAGATTCTGAAAGAAGTATATGACGGTGCTTATTATCCTAGACCAGCTCTGACCAATCAAGGTGTCGTGTTCTCATACCAACCATATGAAAAAGGCTCTTTTGCCGAGGGAATCCTCCATTTCGTCATTCCGTATTCCAAACTGGATGTGAAAGTTCCTCGCTAAGTAGGTGCGATATTTGTTTTTGGATTAGAGCATAAACGATAATTTAATAAACTGAATATGAACTATAAATTTACGCCTGAGAATATAACCTCACTCGGAAGAGATGAAGTATTTGTGTTCGGCAGCAATCTCGCCGGTAATCATGCCGGAGGTGCCGCACGAGTTGCCCATGAGCGTTTTGGCGCAATAATGGGCCAAGGAGTTGGAATGCAGGGACAGTCCTACGCCATTCCTACAATGCAGAGAGGTGTGGATACAATCAAACCCTATGTAGATGATTTCATCGAGTATGCACAAGAACATTTCGAGAAGACCTTCTATGTAACCCGTATCGGATGTGGAATCGCAGGATTCAAAGATGAAGAAATTGCTCCGTTATTTGATTTGGCATTTGATTTACCAAATGTTGTGCTTTCCAAAACATTCTGGAATATTATAAATCATGCCCGTCAACTTGCAAGCGAAACATCAGGTATGGTTTCCCATTTTGTGCCATTAGAGTTTTTTCCGGAAGACATAGAGAAGACCATAAACATGAATCAAAAGGAGAAGGCTGATTTCATTAAATCACTAAAACAGAATGGGAGATATAAGATCAAACATGAGTCACCAACTTCATCCGGGTGTATCCTTAATGCCGATGACAAGGGACATCATAAAATTGCTCTGACAGAGAATGAATTCGCTATCGCCGCAGGCAAGAAACTATATTCCAAGAATTGGAGCTGGGGGCTTGACTTTGATTATGATATCCTATCAGTAATTCCCATTGAAAAGAAAAATGAGGATACACTAACCAAAAACTATGGTAATTTCGCGGTCTTACTTTCTAATGGACAGATATTCTATGTATGGAGCGAGGCGTGCCTTAAACCACTTTTCCCAACAAGTGATTTCATCGCAGTAGAATCAGGATGTGGAGGTCTAATCTTTGGTTTGCACCAAGATGGAACAATTTCGGTTGCTTTTGAAGAAAATAATCCTTCAGTTGCAACTGAAGTGAAAACATGGGAAAGTATAATACAAATTTCTTCGTCTGAACATCATATCATAGGACTTCTTCGGAATGGGACTGTAATAGTTGGTGGAGACAAACAACATTTTGAAGATGCTCGCAATTGGAAAAATATTAAGAAGATATATGCGTTTGATGCTTACCCATTTGCGCATTTAGATTATGATCAGATATTCGGAATAGATGAAGATGGATGGCTTTATGTGACTGGTTGTCCCTGGCGAAAGGATGCCCGCCAGTATTGGAGAAAACTCCGTGGGCAATATGATGTCAGCGACATAATTAACAACAATGATGCAACCTTTATTAGATATACTGACGGAAGTCATAAACTCATAACACCTCACGCAATGCATAACTTTGAAAAGGACATGGAATTTATACATAAGTATGACAATTTCCAATTCCTCGCTGCACGTGGTGATAAGGTGGTTATTATCGACAATGAGGGAGAATTTCGCGTTGACATGAACAAAGAGGAACGAAAATGGTGGGAATAAATTTGTTTAGGAAGCGTCCCAATCTCTTTCCAAGAGTTACCTATTACAAATGCAAATTTAGTCAAAATCCTGTAAACTAGCACTATTAGGAGGCATATAAAATTATCTACAAGCAAGAGGAGCACCGACATTGTTTAGCAAACAGTCCCAGTGTTCCTCGTTTTGTCATTGATCCTTTGCAAGATAGCAGCCATCCCAATCTCTTGGAAAGAGATATGGCTAACAAGAATCTCAACAAGGCAAAGGAAGCCAAGAAAGATGAGTTTTATACTCAGCTTGAAGACATTAACAACGAGCTGCGCCATTACCGCGAACATTTCCGTGGTAAGACGGTGCTGTGCAACTGCGATGACCCTCGTGTCAGCAACTTCTTCAAATATTTTGCATACAACTTCGAGTTCCTTGGATTGAAGAAACTGATTGCTACTTGCTATAAGAGCCAAGATGTCAATCTCTTTTCTGAGGGGGCGAGTGAACAGGCTGTGTACCTCGTATATGAGGGAGACAAGAATGGCAATAATATTCCTGACGATGATGAGATAGAGGTCTTGCCGCTCAAAGGAGATGGCGATTTCCGTTCTGCTGAGTGCATCGAGTTTCTTAAAGAAGCTGATATTGTCGTAACCAATCCTCCATTCTCGCTATTCCGTGAGTATGTTGCACAACTTGTCAAGTACGATAAAAAGTTCTTGATAATAGGTAATGTAAATGCTGTAACATACAAAGAAGTATTTCCGCTTATAATGAATAATCGGATATGGTTTGGAGCCAGTATTCACAGTGGAGATAGAAAATTTCTTGTTCCTGACAATTACGAATTAAATGCAGCCGGATGTGGTATAGATGAATCGGGCCGTAAATATATTCGTGTCAAAGGTGTCAGATGGTTTACCAATTTGGATTATAAAGAACGCCATGAGGATATTATCTTATATAAACAATACAATCCTGACGATTATCCATCATATATAAATTGCGACGCCATAGAAGTGAGTAAGACTTCTGATATTCCTCTTGATTATGACGGAAAGATGGGAGTCCCTATCACATTCCTTGATAAATATAATCCAGAGCAATTTGAGATTCTTGGCAAAAGTTCAGATATTGCAGATATGAATGAGATTCGTAAAATGGACAATGTTCAAGGTGGTGGTCCCCGATTCTATGTCATGAAAAACGGAGTGCCAACAAGAATGTATGAACGTATCCTTATCCGTCGAAAACAATAAGCCATGAAGATAGAACTTAAATCAATACGCATTGCCGAACTTATTGACGGCTATTCCAATGACCCGGACACCGGTGTCAAGGGATACTGTGGTAAATTGGATATTCGTCCACCTTACCAGCGTGAGTTCCGCTATGATGTGAAGCAACAACAAGCTGTTGTCGATACAATTCTCAAAGGTTTTCCTCTGAATATCATGTATTGGAGCGTCGGCGAGGACGGCAATTTTGAGATGATTGACGGACAACAGCGTACCCTCTCTATATGTGAGTTTCGTACTCACGGCTTCAATATTGAAGACCCGGATCGTGGCACTTTGTATTTCTCGACACTCACGAAAGATGAGCAGGAAAAATTCCTTAACTATGAGCTGACTGTGTATTTTTGCGAAGGAACGGATAAGGAAAAACTCGATTGGTTCAGGGTAATCAATATTGCTGGAGAAAAACTTCTCGATCAGGAACTTCTCAATGCGGTTTACACTGGCCCATTTGTTTCAGATGCCCGTCGGCACTTCTCGAAAAACGGTTGCCCTGCTTACAAGCTCGGTGCGGATTACCTTAACGGTAATGCTGTCGAACAGGCATACCTATCGACTATACTCAAATGGGCAGCTCGCCATGATGGAATTGCCAAAGTTGACGAATATATGGCTCTACATCAGTTTGACCCTAATGCCAACAAGTTGTGGGCTTATTTCGTGGCAATCATAACATGGGTTCGCTCGACTTTCCCGAAATATCGCCGAGAGATGAAAGGTCTGGACTGGGGAGCAATGTATGACGAGTTCCATGAGAACACTTACGATACCGATGCTCTTGAAAAGCAGATTCATGACCTCATGGAGGATGATGAGATAATGAAGAAAGCCGGAATCTATCGCTATGTACTAAGTGGCGACCTTCGAGATTTGTCATTCCGCACATTTGACAAAAAGCAGAAACGCGAGGCATACGAGCGTCAGAAAGGCATTTGCGTCCACTGCAAGAAACACTTCGAGTTAGAGGAGATGGAGGCTGACCATATCACCCCATGGAAAGAAGGCGGCACAACAGTCGCCGACAACTGCCAGATGCTCTGCCGCAACTGCAACCGCATCAAGGGCGCGAAGTAAACATGACTATAAAACAACTGCCATACCCGATTGAGTGTGGCCGTTTAGTTTTTAGTATCGGTTATCAATGTCGCCGGAGCCTCGGACTCGGTCAGAGAGCCTCTCGACATTACAGCGAATATCGCCGGAACCGGCTACCGAGGCTTTGCCTGTTTCAGCCTTGAAGCTTCCTGCATCTATGTCGCCGGAACCTGCGATAGAGAAATTCACCGAGTCTGTGTTGCCATTGATTTTCACATCACCGGATCCTTTTATGTCGATAGAGCATATTTTTGTTTGTGCAGTTCCACAATCTACATCAGCAGATCCGGATATATGTACCATGAATATATACGCCTCGACTCCTGCCAGCTCTATATCACCAGAGCCTGATGTGGAAATCGTAACATCTTTTTTATCTGCTCTGATAACTCCGCATTTGAAGTCACTGCTGCCTGAACTGCGGACTGTGAATCCATTTGGGGCAGTCAAGTCGCCATTTACCGTAAAATCTCCGCTACCCGATGCTGATACATCTTTGAGATTCTTGTTGGTAATATAGATTGTTGGAGATTCCCCATTGACAACAATATTTTCGTATGAACCGGGCTTCATGGATATATAGAGCGTTCCTCCCGATACTTCAATAGTCATCTTGGGGATGAGATTTTCGGGCAAACGTCCTCTGACCTCAAAATCATCTTCTTTATCGGACTGGGTGAAAACCACATCCACAAATCCTTTAGAGACGATAGTGTCGAAATCAGACGGAACATCAAACTTGTGGTCAGTCATTTTGCCGGGTGTGAAAGGCTTGTGCTCACCGCCAGCCTCTGATTCCGGGACATAATGAACACCATCGACATATACCTCGCCATTGACTATTGAGATATTACGTCCGTTTATGTTGCAGGATGCCATACCGCCTGCGAATATATTTGAATATCGTGCCATGTTAATATAACATCTGAATCAGTTTTCTGTTTCATCCTCAATCTTGGCGTTTCTATGATAGCCATGACGGACAAATGAATCGACAAAGATTAGTTCCTTATACCATTCACCTTCTGGGTTCTTTTTATTCTGCATACGCCAGAATCCTCTAACATAAATGTCATTGTCGTTGACAATCTTCCGAAACCATTTGGAATCCATAACAATAACTTCTTGTCCGGTCTGGTTTATTACCTTTTTCTTGTCAACGTATTCCAATGGCGTCCCTTCAACCGCTGTAAATTTGCCCTGAGGTATGATTACTGTTTCTACTTTAACATACCGTTTTACTGCAACATATGCTGATATAAAATTTACCACAGATGCAAGAACCCCATGCCTATCCTCCAAAGAGCCTTTGAACAAAGCATTGTCATTGATTATGGGATTTAGAATGCCCACTCTGAGTTGGTCGCCTACAAAGTCATTGCTTGTGTAAAAGTTGAATATGCTTTTACCGTCTTGTTCTGTGAAATACCAAATATGCAATTTGTCACCACCAAAGCCATAAACTATTGACACATTTCCTTTACATAATAATATGCCACATTCTTCTTTTTCACTAAATTCATGAAATAACTGTGGCATTACTTTTTCAAATGAAGGAGCACTCTTCTTCATCACTTCTTCAAAGGAAGGCATTAGCAATTCTGGTAACCCCCATTCCGGTTCCTGAATACGAATATTGTTCAATTCTGCCAGATGTTCATTGAGTAGTTGATGATTTATAGGATTGGCAACACCGGCTAATAGTATGCCATTCGGTAGTACATTACTATCCGAATTCATAAGCCATGTGATAACAGATCTTTCTTTAATCAGCATATTCAATCCCAGTCGTTAAGGTTGGCGATGAAGTCGTTAACCGATGATTCATCAAACAATTCAGGCAGTTCGCCCGTGTTGACATGGTAGTCGTAATCAACCATAATATCATCAACGGCATTTTCGCCATATTCATTATATTCGTCAGACATAATATTATTCAGTTTCAACGGATTGTTCATTTGATTCCTGCGCTGCTTTTCGTTGAGCGTCTTTCATTTTTTTCTTCGCTGCTCGTTTCGCTGCGTCCTCTTGAAGTTGCTGCTTCAGTGATTTAACCACCTCCGGCTGTTCCCGCCGAAAGCGTTTCTCATAGAGATTTTCGATATGCTGAGGTAAAGGCGTTTTCCATGGCTCCTGTTTATGGTTGTCAATTTTTCGGAGAGAATCTGGCTTAAACCCCAGTTCACGAGCCATCTGCACCTGCATATCAGTAAGATAGTGGCGTTTCTGCGCCACCATCCATTCCTCTATGATAGTACGTCTTGATGCCATTTATTTAGAGACTTCCTCTTTGAAGGTGTTTGCGGGTTTGAACGCCGGGATATTGTGCGCCGGAATAATGATGGTCGTGTTCTTGCTGATGTTACGGGCGGTCTTCTCGGCGCGGGTCTTGACGATGAAAGAACCGAAGCCACGGAGATATACGTTTTCCCCGTGTGCGAGGCTATCCTTCACAACGGTCATGAACTGTTCAATTACGGTGACAACCGCAGCTTTGTCGATGCCGGTTGTCTTTGCGATTTCACTCGCTATTTCTGCTTTAGTCATTTCTGTACTGCTTTGAATTTGATGAGTTTCTAAATGCAAAATTACGAAAAATCACTGAATTTCGGAACGAATCACCTGCACAACGCCGCCTTTTGGCGGCCGAAATTTATAGCAAAATGAAGGTGACGGAGGTCTTATGCTCCGCCACCTTCATCGCTGATATGGCATTGGCTATGCTCTCTTTCTCTCGGCTATCATATTCTTGTTGGCGTTGATGATTTCGGCTATCTGCTCTGCATATTCGCAGACTCCGTTGGCAAATGCCCGGCATTGGATGATTGAGAAGTCTTTGAGCGAGATTTCCACTGTGGCGATTGTTCTGCCTCCCATTGTGGCGGTGAACACAAGCGTATCTTCTTTGAGGTAGTAGCCGGACGAACCTACGCAGATGTGTTGCTTTGTACCTTCATCGTAGTATTCGGCTACGCTGTCAAGTGTGTGGAGTCTGATTGTGCCGTCAGTCATAGACAAACCTATGTATTTGCCTTTCAGTTCCTCAAACTTGGCTTGGTCAGCCTCCGCTTTCTTGCGGTTGGCTTCCTTCTGCTCCTTTACCCTCTGGCGGTTGACCTTTGCCACATATATGTCGTGAGTGGTTTTGAGGTCTTGGGGTGCTATCAGCGAGGGAGAATTGAGGTCTCTGCCCATACGCTCCAACATCTTGATATAGTCAAACCACATTCCCACATCCTTGAACTTGTATCCGTTGCGCTTGGCTATCTTGATGGTGTTCCAATACTTGTCAATATCAGACTTATAGGCAGGTCTTGTGCAAAGGTATCGGAGCAACTCAATGTCATTGGCTTTCATCAGAGTCTCGGCTTTTGGGTTGGTCAGCAACTCTTGAAACAAAGTCACGGGGTGGATATGGTGGCAACTGCCTTTGAACCCGTTGCGCTTGATAGTGTCAGTGACCTTGATGCGAGGGTAAACCCATTCATCGGATATGCGTTGGAAGGCTTCGTTGTCACATCTTATCTCTGATGGAGAACCAAAAGCGAAAGAGTCGATGTAGTAGCCGAGAGTCCTCTGCAAACCGACAACGGTCTTGTTGCCTTTGGGGTCAATGAAATACTGACCGATTTCAAGATAGGCAGGTTTCACCTTCATACCCTTGCGCATTTCAACCATCATCAGGAACATTCTGACTACCTGATAGTCCTCAATAGTCGTGATTACGTTGAAATAGGACTTGTCTCGGATAACACGCTCTTTGGTGTCCTTGATTTCTATCTGTGTGCCACATTCGGGGCATAGACACATTCCTTTGCGGGTCTCAAACCACTCGTGACCGCATTTCATACAGGTACACATTCCGGA
>ULVX01025899.1_pt1 | contig 31908 bp, 20 predicted proteins | sample 1959811 | NCBI WGS metagenome assembly ULVX01 (sample SAMEA4835797, study PRJEB28245) | human gut metagenome | biome: gut microbiome; material: fecal sample | place: Denmark | collected 2008
TATCGCCACATAATCATATTCGGGAGCGAACGCCGGGTTCAGATTGTGGCGCATTGGAAGATTCTCTGAGAAATATCCGTTTCGGGGAGTCTGCGCAGCCAATGGCAGGCAAAGCGAAGCCGCAAGCCCCAACATATATATTTTTTTCATCTTGTTGCTTTTTAGGTTAGTTTTTGATTGTCACACCCTGTGGCAGACGCGCCTTGAGTCCCACAAGAACATATTGCGTAGGTTTCAGAATGGTCACAGCGTCGCTGGTGTTGCCCTCCACATCAATGTCAATTTTGTCAAGTCGTCCGATAGCGCCTTCTTCTTTCTCTTTAAGCGTGATGGTGCGTTTCTGGGCAGCCTGTCCTTCTGCTCCCGGCGACACATTCACGGTCTTCGTGTATTCAATCACATCTGAAAGGTCGTTGCCTTCAACATCGCGCGGTGTTATCGACACTGCCACATCAAACGGCACAGTGCTGTAAATGTCGGCATCAATCTCCAGATCAAGGTTTTTAACCTTGTCGGAGAAGTCCTTGATGTCGTCGGCAAGGCCATCGACCCCGTCGCGGTACATAATGTGCGACCCGGCACCGAAGTCAAACGGCATATAGGCAACATATTCAACACTGCTGTGATATGTTTTGCCAAGTATGATATGATGCTCTTTTGTCTTGTCAACATTCACGTCGGCATTGATTTCCACTTCCGACGGAATCTTGTTAACCAATTTAGCGAGGTTGGGAACGAAAACCTTCGTATAGCCCGGCTCGGTCATTTTATCCGAGTTTGTGAGCAGTAATTTTGTAACGACGGGCTCTGTGGTGCCGGCATTGACGTCAATGTGCGCTGCCACCGTCTCATTTATGTATCTGCCGTTTTTGTCAAGGGCACGAAGGGTCAAATCTGCGCCAAACGGCACTCCTACAGGATTTGACACGTCAAGTTTAAGGCATATCGTGTTGAGATTCAACGATGTCGACTCGTCTGTCACGAGATCGGGCAAATCGCCCATATTCACAGTTTCCGGTTTGATAACCACGTCGGCATCAACTGTTCCGTGGATATCCTCAATCTGGAAGTCGGGCACATCGTAAACAAAAGTCAACTGCATTCCCGCCAGGTCGGCGGCAGTGACTCCATTCGCAACGCCCTCAAATGTACCGTTACAAACCACACGCTCATCGACTGTCATCTTATGGTTTTTGATGTCGGGAAGCTGACGCATGCCGACAATCGGCAGAGCCACCGAAAGACTTCCGTCGGAGGCGAATTTCTTATTTACCGTCAACTTGTTGGTGTTGTAATCCATTCCTTCGATTCCCGCGCCAAACTGCAGCATGTCGGGGAAATCCATCACGAAATTCTTAACTCCGGCGCCTGTAATCTTGCTCAGTCCTGGAGCCGTCAGTTTAAGATGCATGGTAGTGACTACCGGGCTGACGCTGAGCGACGTGATACGCTCCACTTCGGTCGGCATATTCTGAATGGCGTTGATTGTCATCGTCACGCTCATCGGCGTGGTCAAGTCAAGAGTAGGCAATGTGCCCGGAATTGACGGCACAGAGAAGTTGAAATACTCAGGGGTTGTGCTCAAGTCTTTTATCTGAACACGGTCAATCCTGTCAATGTCAAGCACGGTTGAGCCGTTGGATGTCAGAGCATACGCTCCATTCTCATCCACTTTCAGATTGTCTGTAAGATCAATCAGTCTCGAAAGAGTCAATGTGTCGGTAGTGCCAATGGGTGCGGCGATGCTTCCACCAACAGTGATGTCGGTGTTGATATTTGAAAGGTCAAAATCACTGTCGCATGAAATCATCAAGCCTGCCAGTCCCACACAAGCGACAACCGCAGCGCTTCCACGCTTCAAGGTCTGTCGTAAAATCATAATAATTAGTTTTAATTAGTTCGTTATTAAACAAAATTAATACTAATTATCGAGATTTCAAAAATTTTTGTCTAAAAAACAGTTTTATTCCATCATTTTTTCCATAAAGAGAAGATTTCAAATATGGAAGAGCGTTTTCTGAGATCAAAACTGTGTTTTGAAAAAGTCAGCGGCATTGCGGTCGGTCACCTCCGACACCTCTTCCACGCTCACGCCAAGCGTGTCGGCAATCTTCTCTGCAATCAGAGGTATATATGCGCTCTCGTTGCGCTTGCCGCGGTAAGGCACTGGCGTCAGATACGGGCAGTCGGTCTCAAGCAGTATGCGGTTCAATCCGATAGGTTTGAGAAGGTCGTCGACATGCGCGTTTTTAAACGTAACGACTCCATTGATGCCGAAATAGAAATCGCCATAACGGCGTATGCGGTGCAGGTCGGACAAAGAGCCTCCGAAACTGTGAAACACGCATTCGGGCAACGTGCGTCCGAAACCGTCAAACACATCACATATCTCATCAAGTCCATCGCGACAGTGGATGATTACGGGCAAGTCGCGCGACGCCGCCCAACGCAGTTGTTCGCTAAACGCCTTCATCTGCTCCTTGCGGTAGGTGCTGTCCCAATAAAGGTCGATGCCCACCTCTCCTACCGCCACAAATTTGTGGTCGTCGAAATGGCTCTCGGTGGCATCCAGCTGTTCAATCCAGTCTGCCTCGACCGATGTCGGATGCAACCCCATCGCCATAGAAGTGTAGCCGGGATATGCCTCATGAGTGCCTACCATGGCGTCGTATGTGTGCATATCCACATTAGGAAGCACCAGATGGCGGAGTCCAGCCTTGCGGGCATGCTCCACCACCGCCTCACGGTCGTTGTCAAACTCCTCAAGATATATGTGAGAATGCGTGTCGATCATCTTATTTTTTCCTCCCCATCACCATTTTGTCGAACGCCTCGAAAAATGCCACTGCCTCCGGCGCAAGATCGGCAGAATGAAGTGCCTCCACAGCCTTGCGGCTATATTCAGCCACAGCGTCAAGGCAAATCTGACCGATATCGAGACGGTCATAGATGCCGGTCACTCCGGCTATCTTCTCGCCTGGATAAGCCGACTTGTTGCCGAGCCAGAATTCAAGCTCCTCCTTGTCGGCGCCTTCGGCTTTCTGCATTGCGTTGATGAGCATATATGTTTTTTTGTTGTTCATTATATCGCCACCGATAGCCTTGCCAAACACATCGGGATCGCCATACACGTCGAGCCAGTCGTCCTGCAGTTGGAACGCCAGTCCGAGATTGACTGCGAAATCATACAGCGCATTGGCGTTGCGCTCGTCGGCGTCACCCATAACTGCGCCTATGCGTGCCGCTCCGGCAAGAAGCACCGACGTCTTCAAGCGAATCATCTCCATATACTCGTCAATGGTCACATCGGTGCGCGCCTCAAACTCCATGTCATACTGCTGTCCCTCGTAGACTCCGATTGCCGTTTCGTTGAACTCCTTCAACAGGCGCATCGCTTTTTGCGGCTCCACACCGTCGACCACGAGCTGCGTGGCGAGGGTGAGCATGGTGTCGCCCGACAGGATGGCGGTATTGTCGTCCCATTTGTTGCAAACCGTAGGTTTTCCACGGCGCAGGTCTGCCTTGTCCATAACGTCGTCGTGGAGCAACGTGAAGTTATGATACATCTCTATGGCTGCCGCTTGCGGCAGAGCCTTGGCACTGTCACCGCCTACAGCGTCGCACGCGGCGAGCAAGATTACCGGGCGAAGGCGTTTGCCGCCTTGCTCGAGTCCGTAGACTATCGGTTTGTACAAGCCTTCGGGATTTCTCCCTGCAGGGCACGCTATAGTGTCGACGGCATTTCCCGCCATTTTGATATATTCCTCAAGTGTATGCATCGCTTTTTATGGTTTTATCAGTCTTGAAACAACTCGTTTGATTCGATTAATCAATTATGCAAAAATAGCGATTTATTTTGCTTATGCGCACAATATCTCTGAAAATATTTTTTCTCATAAAATAGGCGGCGCCTCGGATGAGCAAAATCAAACAAGTTTGTTTTGCTCTTGGATAAAACCGGCTGCGCCTCGGAAAAATTGAAGTAAACTTCATTTTTCTCTCGGCTTGCACTATCTTTGTACCTATGGACAATTTTTCGGTTACAATATTGGGATGCGGGTCGGCTAAACCCACCGTGCGCCACAACCCGAGCGCACAATTGGTATGTCTGAACTCAAAATCGTTTCTGATTGACTGCGGCGAGGGCACTCAGACTCAATTGATGCGCGCGCACTGCAAGTTCAACCGACTGCGCCACATATTCATCTCGCATCTGCATGGCGACCATTGTTACGGGCTGCCTGGACTGCTTTCAACAATGGGGCTGACCGGACTCGACGGCGAGACTGTAATACACCTGCCGGAAGAGGGAGTGCGGCTGTTCAAGCCATTGCTCGACTATTCTGCCCACGACCTCAACGTGCGCTTCGAGCCCTACGAATATGGCAACAACATCATTTATGAAGACCGCTCGCTGACGGTCAACACTGTGCCGCTTGTCCATCGGCTGCCTTGCGTGGGATTCGTGTTTCGTGAAAAGCCCAAGCCTCGGCACATAAATCCCGACGCTATCCAACGCTGGCAGGTGCCTACATGCTATCGCAACAACATCAAGGCTGGCGATGACTATGTGACGCCCGACGGCATCGTTGTGCCAAACGACGCTTTGACCACCGACCCCGACCCTGCGCGCGTGTATGCCTACATTTCCGACACGATGCCGCTGAAGGCCGTGGTCAGCGAGGTGGCAGGCGCCGACCTGCTCTACCACGAAGCGACTTTCCTCTCTGACTTGCGGCAACGCGCCAAGCAGACTCTCCACACGGTTGCCGCCGATGCGGCTGCCATTGCCCGTGACGCAAAAGTGAAACGGCTGGTTATCGGGCATTTCTCCTCGCGCTATATCAACGAGTCGATGTTGCTCGACGAGGCAAAAGCCGTTTTTCCCGACACGATTCTCGCCAAAGAAGGACTGACAATAAGCATCTAAGCACGCTGATGAATAAAAATTTGCCAGAAAAATTTGATTTTTCATTGCACAGTAAAAGAATTTACGTATCTTTGCAAACAAAATAACAACTTTATGCAGACTATGCAACTTACATATCATCGTCATCATCACGTCGACCTTTCCCCAAAAGAGGCTGGCCAGTTGGCTTTTGTGTAAGTTTCATATATGATTGACTACTAACGACCGATTATCCGCCTCATAGGATGACCGGTCGTTTTTTTATTTCTTAAAAAACTATGCTTAGAATTGCTGTACAATCAAAAGGCCGTCTCTACGACGAGACAATGGACCTGCTCTCTGAGGCAGGCATCAAACTTACCGCAGTGAAACGCTCATTGCTCGTGCCGTCGCGCAACTTCCCTGTCGAACTGCTGTTTCTGCGCGACGACGACATTCCCGACTCTGTGGCTACCGGAACTGCCGACCTCGGCATTGTGGGTTACAATGAGGTGCTCGAGAAACAACGCGACGTGACGGTAATCAAAAAACTGGGATTCAGCCGATGCCGCATCTCTCTGGCTGTGCCAAACAGCGCCGGCTACGACGGGCTGCAGTGGTTCAACGGCAAAAAAATAGCCACTTCATATCCGGTCATACTCTCCAAGTTCTTCCGCGACAACAACATCTCGGCAGAGCTGCACGAAATCAGCGGTTCGGTTGAAATCGCGCCGAGCATCGGTCTTGCCGACGCCATCTTCGACATCGTGTCGTCGGGAAGCACTCTCGTGAGCAACAACCTTAAAGAGGTGGAGAAGGTGATTGATTCGGAGGCTGTGCTCATCGGTGGAAAAGCCCTCGACGCCGAGAAGCAGGAGGTGCTCGACGAACTGCTGTTCCGCTTTGAGGCTGTAAAGGCGGCTTCCGGCAAGAAGTACATCCTAATGAACGTGCCGCGCACACAGCTCGACACGGTGCTGCAGATTCTGCCGGGCATCAAGAGTCCGACAGTGCTGCCTCTCGCCGACAAGGACTGGTGTTCGGTACACACCGTTCTCGAAGAAAAATTCTTCTGGGAAATCATCAACCGACTGAAGGCTGCCGGCGCTGAAGGCATACTGGTGTTGAACATTGAAAAAATGGTATTGTAGCAATGGAAATCAAGATTTACAAGTATCCCAAAGACACGAAGGATTTGCTGATTCGCGACTTCGACCCCAATCTCATTGGCGAGGCGGTGTCGGCTATCAGCGACATCATCAACGACATCGAAGAAAACGGCGATACTGCTTTGCTGAAATATGAGCGTCAATTCGACTGCCCATCAATCGAGTCGCTGAAGGTGACGGAGCAGGAGTTTGAGGAAGCGGAAGCCGCTGTCAGTCAAGAACTGAAGGATGCGATGAAGGTTGCGGCCGACAACATCCGCAAGTTTCACACCGCACAACTGATGGAGCCCATTGAGGTGGAAACGACCCCTGGCGTGGTGTGCCTGCAGAAAGCCGTGCCGCTCCACTCCGTCGGACTATATGTGCCTGGAGGCAGAGCGCCTTTGTTTTCAACGGCGCTGATGCTTGCCATCCCGGCACGCCTTGCCGGATGCCCCAAGATTGCCATCTGCACGCCTCCCGACAAGAGCGGTCGCGTCAACCCGACAATCCTTGTGGCGGCACGTCTGGCTGGCGTAACCGAGGTGTATAAGGCCGGAGGCGCACAGGCGATAGCGGCAATGGCATTCGGAACTGAAACAATACCAAAAGTAAACAAGATTTTCGGTCCCGGAAATCTTTACGTCATGCTTGCAAAGGCGTTTGTGGCGAAACAGACCCACACGCTTGTCGATTTGCCGGCAGGACCGTCGGAAGTGATGATTGTGGCTGATGAAACAGCCAATCCAACATTTGTCGCCGCCGATTTTCTGTCGCAGGCCGAGCATGGCCCCGACAGCCAGTCGATACTTGTCACCACAAGCGAGCGTCTTGCCGACGAAGTGGCTAAGAATGCCGTGGAGATGGCAAAAGAGTTGCCGCGCGTGGATTTGATAGAGCAGTCGTTGAAGAAAAGCCGCATAATCGTGGTGCGCACCGACGACGAAATGATGCGCATAGCCAACGAATATGCTCCGGAACACCTCATCATAAACCACGCCGATGCCGACAGGCTCGCCGAGATGGTGGAGAACGCCGGAAGCGTGTTTCTCGGTCAGTATGCCTGCGAAAGCGCCGGCGACTATGCCTCTGGCACAAACCATACGCTTCCCACAAGCGGCAATGCCACGGCTTACAGCGGCGTGAACATCGACAGCTTCATGAAAAAAATCACGTTCCAGCGGCTGACGGCAGAAGGCATCGCCACGCTCGGTCCGGTGGTCGAAACTATGGCTGAGGGAGAAGGTCTGCTCGCACACAAATTGGCGGCGACCGTAAGAATTGAACAAGTAAAAAAGAGGTAAGATTATGGATTTGAAAAAGATTGTCAGAGAAAACATCTACAACCTGACGCCCTACAGTTGCGCCCGCACAGAGTTCAGCGGAAAGGCGTCGGTGTGGATCGACGCAAACGAAAGCCCGTACAACAATCCCTACAACCGCTATCCCGACCCGTTGCAAATGGAGCTCAAACGACGCATCGGTCAGATGCGCGGTGTCGTTGCCGACCAAATTTTCCTCGGTGTGGGCAGCGATGAATGCATCGACATGGTCTATCGCGTGTTCTGCCGCCCGGGCATCGACAACGTGGTGGCGATAGAGCCAACCTATGGCATGTATGAAGTATGTGCGGAGGTCAACGATGTGGAATATCGCCGCGCTCCGCTTGCCGACGACTTCTCTATCGACATTCAAAAAATCTTTGAGCAAATCGACGACATGACCAAAGTGATATGGATATGCTCGCCCAACAACCCTACCGGCAACGCCTTCCCGCGCGACGCCATAGAGGCGGTGTGCGCCGGATTCAACGGAATTGTCGTGGTCGACGAGGCTTATGTCGACTTCTCTACAAAAGGATCGATGGCAACACAACTCTACCGCTATCCAAACCTGATTGTAATGCAGACGCTGTCGAAGGCGTGGGCAAGTGCGGCTGTGCGGCTCGGTGCGGCTTTCGCGTCACAGGAAATCATAGGCATTTTCAACAAGGTCAAGTACCCGTACAACATCAACCTGCTCACACAGCAGTATGCCATGCGCATGCTCGACCGCCGCGAGGAGGTGCACGGATGGGTGACTACAATAGTGGCTGAGCGCAAACGCCTCGCCACCGAGCTTGCCGTCTTGCCGGTGGTCGAGAAGGTGTTTGACTCCGATGCCAACTTCCTGCTTGTCAGAGTGACAGACGCCGACGCCGTCTATGCGTATCTGCGCGACAACGGCATCGTGGCGCGCAACCGCAACCGCGTGGCGCTGTGCTCGCAATGCCTGCGGTTCTCTGTCGGAACCGAGGATGAGAACAATCGTCTAATTTCAACTCTCAAAGGTTATGGAAAATAAGAAACGCGCGCTGTTCATCGACCGCGACGGCACGCTTATCGTCGAGCCGCCGGTGGATTTCCAGGTGGATTCGCTTCAGAAACTGGAATTTGTTCCCGGCGTGCTGCGCAACATGCATTTCATCGCTTCGACTCTCGATTTTGAACTTGTGATGGTGACCAACCAGGACGGACTCGGCACACCGTCGTTCCCGACATCCGACTTCCTTCCGCCCCACGAGAAGATGTTGCAGACGTTCAAGGGCGAGGGCGTGGAGTTTGACGATATCATAATCGACCGCACATTTGAAAATGAGCATAAGCCGACGCGCAAACCGGGCACGGCATTGCTCGGGAAATATATGGATGGCAGTTACGACCTCGAAAATTCTTTCGTAATCGGCGACCGGATTACCGACATTCAATTGGCGAAGAATTTAGGCGCAAAGGGCATCCTGATGCAGAATGCCGACGCCGGCAAGCGGATGATTGAGGATGCCGGACTTGAGCAGACGTGCGTGCTTGTCGCCGAGTCATGGGATTGCATTGCCGATTATCTGCGGGGCGGCGCGCGCACGGCACAGGTGAGCCGGAAAACGTCGGAAACCGACATCTACATCAGCCTTGACCTTGACGGTCACGGTCGTTGCGACATTTCAACCGGACTCGGATTTTTCGACCACATGCTCAACCAAATCGGTCGGCATTCGGGATTCGACCTTACCATAAAAACTAAAGGCGACCTCTATGTCGACGAGCACCACACTGTTGAAGACACGGCGCTGGCTCTCGGCGAAGCACTGAGAAAGGCTCTCGGCGACAAACGCGGCATTGAACGCTACGGCTTTGTGCTGCCGATGGACGACTGCAACTGCACTGTGGCTCTCGATTTCGGCGGACGTCCGTGGCTCGTCTGGAACGCCGACTTCAAGCGCGAGCGCATAGGCGACGTCCCCACCGAAATGTTTTTCCATTTCTTCAAAAGCCTGAGCGACGCGTCGGCGATGAACCTATATGTCAACGCCGACGGCTCCAACGAGCACCACAAGATTGAAGGCATATTCAAAGCGCTGGCAAGAGCACTGCGCGCTGCCTCGCGACGCGACGTCTTCCGCTATGACCTGCCGTCGACAAAAGGCGCGCTCTGACAATCGCTTCCCGCGGCGCGCGCCGCGGGAATAATTTTGCGGTGTTGCGCATAAAGTGTAACTTTGTAAGGAAATTTTTATTTACGAATATGGCAACTAAACTTTGGGAAAAATCAGTGGTGGTAGACCACGATGTTGAAACATATACTGTAGGACTCGACCGCGAGATGGATCTTTATCTCGCACCTTACGACGTGCTTGGCTCGATGGCACACATCACGATGCTCGAAAGCATCGGTCTGCTGGGAAAAGATGAGCTCTCTGCGCTCCTCGCCGAACTGAAAAAAATCTATCACGAGGCGGCAAACGGCAAATTTGTGATTGAAGAAGGCGTGGAAGACGTGCATTCTCAAGTGGAACTTATGCTGACACGCAGTCTCGGCGACATTGGAAAGAAAATCCATAGCGGACGCTCGCGCAACGACCAGGTGATGGTCGACCTGAAACTGTTTATGCGTTCCGAGATAGAGGCTGTGGCGCTGACCACAGAGAAGCTTTTCCAAACGCTCATTGCCCAAAGCAACAAATACAAAGACGTGCTTATCCCCGGCTATACCCACCTTCAAGTGGCTATGCCGTCGTCATTCGGACTGTGGTTTGGCGCATACGCCGAAAGCCTCGCCGACGATTTGACTGTGCTTCAAGCAGCCTACCGCGTCACAAACCGCAACCCGCTCGGGTCTGCAGCCGGCTATGGCTCTTCATTCCCGCTCAACCGCGAGATGACCACGCGTCTGCTTGGTTTTGAATCGATGAACTACAACGTGGTCTATGCGCAGATGGGACGCGGCAAGACGGAACGCACGGTTGCCAACGCGCTGGCAGGAATAGCATCCACGGTGTCGCGCCTGGCTTTCGACGCCTGCCTCTACAATTCGCAGAATTTCGGTTTCATCAAGTTGCCCGACCAATACACCACCGGCTCTTCGATCATGCCCCACAAGAAAAATCCCGACGTTTTCGAGCTGACACGTGCCAAATGCAACCGCTTGCAGTCGTTGCCTTATCAGATTACGATGATTCTCAACAATCTGCCATCGGGATACTTCCGCGACATGCAGCTGATAAAAGAGGCGTTTCTTCCGGCATTCGACGAATTGAAGTCAATCCTCAACATGGTCAACGCAATGTTGTCGGAAATCAAGGTAAACACCGATGTGACTCAGGACAACCGCTATAAATTCATGTTCTCCGTCGAAGAGGTAAACCGTCTGACACGCGAGGGAATGCCGTTCCGCGACGCATACAAGAAAGTGGGTCTCGACATCGAAGCTGGACGCTTCGAGCCGGTCAAGGAGGTGCACCACACCCACGAAGGCTCAATCGGCAACCTATGCAACGACCGCATCGAGGCGCTGTTTGCCGAAACGCTAAAGGCGTTCCGCTTCGACGAATACCACCGTGCCATAGACGCTCTCTTGAAGTGACGCGACTGCTATGCAAACACTGAAGAAACGTGATTAAAGAAATGAAGATACTGAAATACATCCTCCTGCTGTCGGTGATGCTCTCCGCAATGGCGTGCGAGTCGGTCGACAGCCAACGCATTCCCGCGCTCAACGTCAATATCGACCTCAGCAACGCCGGCCTGTGGAACACATACGGCGTGAGCGGCTACGGAATGTGCCGCATATTTGACCGGGAGCAGAGGATTCCCGATAATTTCGCATACACCGAACGCACCTTCACCGGATACGGCGGCGTGATGCTCGTCTACGGCATCAACGGCCCTGTGGCATACGACAGGGCATGCCCTGTGGAGGTGAGCAGAAAAGCGGTGCTTTACTTCGACTCGTCGACACTCGAGGCATACTGCAAGCAATGCGGTTCGCGGTTCAACGTCTGCGAGGCCGACGGAGTGCCCGTAAAAGGACAGGCGCTCGAGAACCGCTACGGGCTGCAACGGCTTTCGGTTGTGCCTGCCGGCGGAGGATATCTGATTACTCGCTGATTGAAAATTTTTTATCTTTTTATAATTATTGTTTACGATAGTCTTGTTTCTGAAAGATTTTGCGTAAATTCGTAAAATTTAAGACAGACCAACAATGAGACTACGTAAAACATTAGCGACATGCGCTCTTGGAGCAATCCTTGCCTCGGGAGCAATGGCGGAGAACCTTGTGATTCTCCACACAAACGATATGCACAGCAACGTGCGTCCAGAACAACTGACGAAACCGGGAGGAATGGTACGCGTGAAAGCGGCGGTCGACAGCATACGCCGGGCAGAGCCCTACGTTATGCTGCTCGATGCCGGCGACGACGTGCAGGGACAGATGTATTTCACGCTGTTTAAAGGCGAGGTGGAATATGAAATGATGAACCGCATGGGCTACGACGCGGCGACCATCGGAAACCATGAGTTTGACAACGGCATCGAATCGCTCGCCGACAACTACCGACGTGTGGAATTTCCCGTAATCAACGCCAACTATGGCTTGAAAGAGACGGCATTGTCCGACCTTGTCAAACCATACATCATACGCAATTTCCACGGCAAGAGATTTGCCGTAATCGGTGTCGGAGCAAATCCGGACCGTCTCGTCATTGCCAACAACTACAAGGGAATGACATACCGCGACCCAATGGCTCTTGCCGACAGCATCGCCGGAGCTCTTAAAGCCGACGACCGTGCCGACTACGCAATCGTGCTTTCTCACATCGGCTACCGTCCCGGAAAAGCCGGGCTTCCGTCAGACAGCGTGATGGCGCTCTCGTCAAGCAACATCGACCTTATCCTCGGCGGACACTCACACACTTCAATCAATCCGGCCACCGGCAATCACCAATACGTGTTTACAAACAAGGCTGGCAAAAATGTTCTGGTAGCTCAAAACAGAAACGAATGCCACACTATAACAAAAATAACCATCGACCTCGACGACTTGCAGAAGCTGCCTGCTTACGAACTGCTGCCTATCGACTCCCGCTACGACGGCCGTCTTGACGCTGCCACGGAAGCGTGGCTGAAGCCATTTGACGAGGAAGTGGCTCGTGTGATGGCTATCATCATCGGCTCTACCGACGAGGATATGCAACGCAACTCGACCGTTATGAGAAACTGGGCGGCGGATGCCGTAAAGACTGTCGGCGAACGGCTGTCGGGCGTTGAAGTCGACGCCGGAGTGACAAACTCCGGAGGTCTGCGATCCGACTTTCATAAAGGCGAGTTGAGTCTCGGCGAGGTCTACAACCTTATGCCGTTCGACAACAACATCGTTGTGCTCGAGATGAACGGCGCGCTGCTTCAGGAATGCCTCGACAACCTTGCTATGAAAGACGGACAATGCGTGAGCCGCGGAATCTCGTTCACAATCAAGGACGGCAAAGCCGTAAACGCAAAAATCAACGGAAAGAAAATCGACAAGAACCGCACCTACCGCATCTCGACGATAAGCTACATCTACGAGGGCAACGATGACCTCGTTTCCTTCGCAAAGGCGAATTTGCTCTACAGCAGCGACCGCCCGATGAAATTCGACATCGCCGACTATGTGAAGGAAAACCCCAAACTGTCGCTTGACCACACCAAACGTATAACCAAAAAATAAGCCCAAGACAATGCATCTAAGAAAAATTTTACTATTAGGCATCAGTCTTATAGCCGTCAGCATCATTACGGCAAAGACTCCATTGTTTATCAGCAACCAGCCCCAGGATGAAATGGATGCCTGGGTCGACTCTGTCTACAACTCCATGACTCCGGAGCAACGAGTGGGTCAGTTGATTGCTCAAAGTTTCCAGTCAAAAGATGTCAATGCTGCGAAACGCCAAATCAAATCGACCGTAGAAAAATACCATATCGGGTGGGCATACTTTGCCAACGGCAAGGCTGAGCACCACGCCGAACTCGCAAACTACGTCAACAGCATCTCATCGACACCGGTTGCCATCGCTCTCGACGGCGAATGGGGATTGTCGATGCGCATGCCCGACACTCCGCGTTTTCCTAAAAACATGATGCTCGGCGCCGTGCAGGACGATATGCTCATCTATGAATACGGACGCGAAATGGCGCGCGAATGCAAAGAGATAGGTGTGAATGTGAATTTCGCCCCTACTGCCGATGTCAACAGCAACCCTCTGAACCCCGTAATCGGCACGCGCTCGTTTGGCGAGGATGCCGAAAACGTCGCACACAAAGTAGTGGCTTACTCTCGCGGTCTTGAGGACGGCGGTGTGCTGTCGGTGGCTAAGCATTTCCCCGGACACGGCGACACGGAGAAGGACTCTCATAAGACGCTGCCGATTGTCGACCGCTCGCTTGCAAGCATCGAGTCGATCGACCTTGTGCCGTTCCAAGCCTACACCAATGCCGGACTTTCGGGCGTGATGGTAGGACACCTTCAGATACCGGCATTGAAAACGGGCAACAACCCTACATCATTGACTCCAAGCGTTGTCACAGGTTTGCTCAAACAGAGATTAGGCTTCGGCGGACTGGTGTTTACCGACGCGCTTACAATGCAGGGGGCAAGGAAGTCGGGCAATCCTAACGGACTGAGGGCTTTCCTCGCAGGTGCCGACGTGCTTCTTGAACCGTACAATCTCGAAAAAAGTTTCAACGAGCTTCTCGACTACTACAATCAAGGCGGCGACAAGCAAAAGTCAATCGAGCTGACGTGCAAGAAAGTGCTGAGATACAAATACGCTCTCGGCCTCAACAATTACAAGCCTGTCAACATCGACGGTATGATGGAGCGCATCAACTCACGCCACGCACAGCTCGTGCTGCGCAAGCTCTACGCAGCGGCGATGACCATAGTGAAAAACGACGGCGACTGCCTGCCGGTGAAGCATCTTGAAAACAAGGTGAGCGTGGCTGTGGCTGGAGAGAAAGTCGACGACGCGAAGGTGTTCACTCAGACATGCGCCCTCTACACCGACATCACCACCCACCATCTCACCGAACACAACGCCGAGTCGTGGGCTGAAGACAACGACAACGCATCGGCATTGGTAATCGGTGTGTTCAACAACAACGGCGGCACCAAGCGTGCCATCGCGAAAGCCATCGCGAAAGCCGGAAAGAGCAAAGTGGTTCTTGTGTTCTTCATCAAGCCTTACGACCTTGCCGACTTCAGCGAGGAGATAGCCGGAAGCACGGCTGTAATCGAGGCTTACGAAGACCATGCCTTTGCTCAGGAATATGCCGCACAAGTGGTGTTCGGCGGTAGCGACGCCACTGGCCGCATGCCGGTAAGCGTTGCCGGAGTTGCAAAAGTTGGCGACGGCGTCACTGTGATGGCGTCACGCCTTGGCTACGACGTGCCTGAAGCCGTAGGTCTTGACCAGAAACTCGTAGAGCAAATCGACTCAATCGCCAACCTCGGCGTGAAGGCAGGAGCCTTCCCTGGCTGCCAAGTAATTGTGGCACGCCACGGAAAAATCGTTGTAAAGAAAAGTTACGGATACACCGACAACGGAAAAGACGACGCCGTTAACGGCAACACGCTCTACGACCTTGCATCTGTGTCGAAAGCCACTGGAACCCTGTCGGGCATCATGAAAGCCGTCGACGACAAGAAGCTAAACATCAATGGTTTCCTCAGCGACTATATTCCTCAACTGAAAGGCTCGTCGAAAGGCGTGTTGACAATCCGCGACCTGCTTTTCCACGAAACGGGAATGCCACCGTCGCTAAGCATCTACGAACAAATGACCGACCCTAATAGCTACACCGGCGCGCTCAGCGTGGGCAAAAAATCAGCCAACTACAAGCGGTTTGCCGGAGGCGCATATATCAACAACACTGCACACGTGCGCTCCGACATCACTTCGCCTAAACGCACCGACAAATTCAACGTGCAGATTGGCAAGAACCTATGGGTGGGACAAATCACGATGGACTCGGTGATGAACATGATCTACAACGAGCGCCAGCGCACAAACCACAATTATGTGTACAGCTGCCTCAACTTCTGCCTGCTCCGTCAGGCGGAGGAGAACGTGACCGGAGTGCGCCACGACCGCTATGTCTACGACAACATTTTCCACCGTATCGGCGCTTTCCGCACCGTATATCGCCCGCTCGACTTCTTCCCTGAAAAAGAAATCGCAGCGACAGAGCTCGACGAGTATTTCCGCGAAGGATATATCCGCGGCGTTGTCCACGACGAGACAGCGGCATTCTCCGGCGGCATACAAGGAAATGCCGGGCTCTTCTCCAACGCCAACGATCTTGCCAAACTGTGCCAGATGTGGCTGTTTGGAGGAATGTATGGCGGCGAGCGCATCCTCTCGCAGTCTACTGTCAACACGTTCCTGACAATGAGATCGCTCAATTCGCACCGCGGACTCGGATTTGACAAGCCTAACTTCAAGCATCCGAGCTACTCTTCGATAACGGATGCAGCAAGTGCGGAAGTGGTGGGACACACCGGATTCACTGGCACATCGTTCTGGGTTGACCCGAAGGAAGACCTGATTTACATTTTCCTCAGCAACCGCGTCTGCCCAAGCCGCAACAACCCGGCGTTCTCAAAGATTGGTGCCCGTTACAACATCTTCGACTACATCTACGACTCTATCAAGCGCAACGCAAAGCAATAGCAACGCTACAGACAAATTGAGAGGGAGGAAAACGGCTTTGTTTTCCTCCCTCTTTCGTTTTTCCGGCATCCCTTCGAGTATCGTGTGAATAGAGAGTCCCTTTTCGGGCATCTGACTACAAAAGACTCTCAAGGTAGCGGTCATTTACTATTTCCTTCCCTATAGACAGGATACTATGACCTCTGCTGACTTCTCTCGGAACGTGCTGTAAATGTGCAGCCGATTTTGACCTTGGTCAAATATGGAAATAAGCAACGATAAGCAAAACACGTACTCAACCGCTGCAAAAGTGTACCACAAAAGTTAGTTACAAATTACCGCAAAAGTTAGTTATAAATTACCGCAAAAGTTAGTTGCAAAACGACACAATTCATCGCACTAAATATGCACAAATATTAGTTTTTGTTTGCATATACAACTGAATGTCATTAACTTTGCATATACAATCAAACCGTGGTTACAATATGAGTTATTCACATAGAATTGCAGACCTTCAACTGGCAGAGCGTCTTGAGGCTTTTGGAGCAGTACTAATAGAGGGTCCTAAGTGGTGCGGAAAGACAACAACTGCAGAGCAATTGAGCAAAAGTGTCATAAAGATGCAGGACACAGAGATGCAGGAAGAATACGCTGCAACTGCTGCTTCAAAACCATCATTGTTGTTGATGGGTGAGACACCTCGTCTAATAGATGAATGGCAGGATGCTCCTGTTCTTTGGGATGCAGTGCGTACAATGGTGGACAAACGCCAGGTTCCAGGACAGTTCATTCTTACCGGATCTACTGTCGTTGACAGAAGCAAGATTCATCATTCTGGTACGGGTAGAATATCACGAATGAAGATGTTGCCAATGAGTCTATGGGAGTCAGGAGAGTCTAACGGAAAGATTTCACTTAAAGAATTGTTTGATAATAAAGACTTGGACATAGACGGCATCACTTCAGATATGAAGATTGAAGACTTGATTTATGCTGCTTGTCGTGGCGGATGGCCAGCATTTCTTAATATGAAGAGTGATAAGGCAAAGCTACTTATTGCACGCAATTATGTTGATGCCATCTGTCGGGACGATATATCCAGAGTAGATGATGTACAAAGGGATGAGCGTACTACACGTGCCATATTACGTTCGTATGCCCGTAACATATCTACATTGGCAAAAAACACAGCTCTGTTAGCTGATGTAACAGCCTCTGGGGAAGTTTCACTTTCTATGAGTGCGTTTGAGGATTACGTAACCTCCCTCAATAAATTGTTTGTTATTGACAATATTGAAGCGTGGTGTCCTGCCGTCCGAAGTAAAACAGCAATTCGAAGTGGTATAAAACGGGCTTTCGTAGACCCGTCTATTGCAATTGCTGCTTTAGGACTTTCTCCAGAAGCATTGATGACTCAGCTCAAGACCTTTGGTTTCATCTTTGAACAGATGTGTGCGAGAGACCTTCGAGCCTACACGCCAGGCTTTGGCAATCATTTGTCATACTATCGTGACCGCTACGGACTGGAGGCCGACCTTGTGCTTCATCTCGACGATGGACGCTACGCCCTTATAGAATGTAAACTTGGCAGTCGTGAGATAGAAGAAGGAGCCAAGCATCTTTTGGAAATTAAACGACTCATTCAAGTGCATAATGAGACAGAAAAGCAGGTGCCGCTGCGCGAACCCGACTTAATGATTGTCATGACAGGCGGCAGTATGGCTTACACGCGTCCAGACGGAGTCAAAGTCATACCGCTTGCTTGTTTGAAAGATTAAAAACGCGAGTTCGGGATAACGCAATGCTCATGCCGAGCATACCAACAAACAGCCGCCTCTGTCATAGTGACAAAGGCGGCCATATCGTTATTGGTCATTGGCTGTGATGAGGAAACCTCATCACAGCCTACCCTTTCTCTATCTGTCGTTTTTCTTTTGCCATTTATTGATTTTGTTGCGGACGTTTCTCACCTTTTGTGAAACGTTTGACACACCGTTGCCACGCCAGCGCACAGGATGCAGATAGTTCCTGTTGAACTCGAGATGCTGACCCGTATATTTATCCTTGATTTCTATCTTGCCGTTGTTGTTTCTCATACGATAGACCCACACACGCTCGTAGAAGCCCAATGTGGAATTGGAGGAACCAAGGGCATCGTGGCTGTTGGCAACAGAGATATAATCGTTCTTTTCACCATCTGATACGGTCTGCGCCCATCCGGTGTGCTGTGCCATCGTGGCGCGCTCGGCAGTGGCGAGCGCCAGCTCGATGGAGCAAGCGCCGTCGGGCACAAGAGTGGTTGATGTGACGGGATCAACAAGCTCCAGGGCCTCCATAAACGCCATAGGCTCCTTCGCCCACGGTTTGATTTGCTGACTGTCGGTATAGGCATCAAGATTGGAGTCGTATTCGGTATAAGTATACTCCGAGTTTTTCTCAATATAGCGCATGGCACGATAAATGAGCGTTGCCATCTCCTGACGGGTTACAGCGGCATTCATGTCGAGGTCGCCACCGGCTATGTCGGCAAAGAGGTTCAGTTTTCCTTCATTGGCGTCCTTTCCAGTCATCTCCTTGATGAGCCTCTTGGCTATCGATGCCACCTGTTGGCGCGTGGCGGTAAGGGTGTAGTCGTCGCCAAGCAGCTGCTCGTCGATAAGGTTGTCAGTGAGGGCGCGCGTCACAGCGTCTTCTGCCCACTTACTCTTCTTCACAGTGCTGCGGGCTGGCAGAGTAAACATATCCGGCTGAGCGGTAGTGCTCAGTTTTGCCTCGTCCTCACGCATGTCGAGCGCTGCCTCCATATGTTTGCGATACAGTGCCAACGTGCCGTCAGATCCCGACAGACGGAAGTGTTTCTCGGTGAGGTGGCGCTGCTCATAGTTGTAAGACAAGCCACACCATTTGCAGCTCTTCCAATAGATATGCTCGCCCGCGGCATTGGTGCCCACATAGGCCTGCTCGGTGGCAAGGTCGGCAGTAAAGGAATGAACGCCCGGTACGTATCTTTTCTCTTCCTCCTTGTCGACGAACATGAAAGTGTGGCGCGGATTGCGCTCACACTCCCCGCAGATGCTGCATGAGTAATACACTTTAGGATCTTGCTTACAGGTATAGTGCTGCATCACACGGTCGGCAGTATACAGGCGTGCCACAAAGTTGTGCTTTGTACAGGGATTCTTGGTGGCTCCGAGTCCGGCCTTCTGGGCTTCTTGCACGTTGCCGGTATATGTTCTTACGGTGTAGCACGGGAACTTGCTGTGACGTGCCATTTGTGCTTTGACGGCAGCAGCCTGACTGGCTGGCACACACAGGGTGGCATCGCCGGCAAGAAACATAGTGCTATGGCCGTAGAAATGATAATAGTTGGGATACAGCTTGCTCTTCATGCCTTCGTCGAGTTCGCGCATAAACTCCACGGCGTTGACTTTGTCGCTGAGCCACACCTCCTTGAGGTTGTAATAGCCACCCATATACTGGGTCAACGAATGGGCAAACTTTAAGTAATCCGTCTTGTTGCCGGTGTCTACGATAACCTTGGTAAGAAAGACTCGGTTGGGTCCTTCAAACTCGGGCAACGGGTCGTGAGTCTCTGTAATGGTGACCACATCATGTGGATGGAATGATGCGCAGCAGGCGTCGGCTGTCTCTTTTGTATAGACATTATTGCTGGCACGATTTTTCTCCTTGTTGGCATTATAGTCAAAGAACAGGTTCTCCTTCTTGAGATTGCCGCCATCGCCGCCAGGCACGGTAACCACAAAACTGCAGCGGGGGAAGTAAGGGCTGCCGACAAGCACTCTGGCAGGCTCGCCGTTGACGGTAATCTTCAGCATGGTGTCGTCGACATAGTAGTCGCCATCGCGCATCGCATACTTGATAATGTAGGGACTCTGGGTGTCGAGCATCAGTTTCATGCTGGCACGATACGTATAGCCTGCCTGGAACTTGGGAGAATCGGAATTTTTTCTGTTGAACTCGCCTTCTCATAAAATGCTGAAGACCGACGCGATGCCTTGCTGAACCAGGTCGCCATACGCTGTCTTGGCTGCGGTGATTTGCATCTGCTCGCCATCCTCGATACCCATACCGTCTTTGGGCAACGGAATAGTGATGTCGATAGATGTTACCACCTTCTTGCCGGCTCCATGCATGGCCGTCGGAAGCAGCAAAAGCATAGCGATGAGTAATGTCAGGAAATTTTTCATGTTCGTTTTTTTCATTTAGTTAGAAAATCATTTAATTCGCAACTCAATGGTTAATAATCTTAAAGGTATCAATTATAGACGGCAATCTTGATTACGCCGTCTTCCTTGTTCTCAAATATACGGTATGCCTCCTCTATTCTGTCAAGCGGGAAGCGATGCGTGATAAGCGGAGTGGTGTCGATTTTCCCCTGCTCAATGAGCCTGAGCACCTCCTCGCAGTCGCAACCGTCAACACCGCCGGTCTTGAACGTCAGGTTCTTGCCATACATATCGGGCAACGGTAGCACCTGCGGAGCGTCATAAAGCGCCACGACCGTGACAATGGCATTAGGCCGCGCACAGCGCCATGCCAACTGGAACGTATCCTTTGCGCCAGCCACTTCCAGCACCCTGTCGGCACCGTCATGGTCACTGTGTTGCTTCACAAACTCCTCGCAGGCATCCGGCGTGGTCAGCAGCACGTCGGGATAATGCTCCTTGACAAAAGCCCGCCGCTCTTCCGACGGCTCACACACGATGATGCGCTTCGGGCGCTTCAGCATCGCGCAGATCAACGTGCAGATGCCCGTAGGTCCGGCACCGACAATCAGCACCGTGTCGTCGGGCGTAATCTCACTTATGCGCGCCGCCCAGAATCCCGTGGCAAGTACATCGCCAACAAACAGAGCCTGCTCGTCGGTCACGCTGTCGGGAATGCGGTTCAAGCCCTGCGACGCCAACGGCACACGCACATATTCCGTCTGTCCTCCGTCGATACGGCAGCCGAGAGCCCATCCGCCATGAGGAGAAGTGCAGTTGTTGACATAGCCGTGTCTGCAGTAGAAGCACTCACCGCAGAAGGTTTCCACATTGACGGTCACACGGTCGCCTACCTTCACGCCTTTCACGTCGGCGCCTACTTCTTCCACCACGCCGACCATCTCATGGCCGACAGTGATGCCCGGCACCGCTCTCGGCACACTCCCATGCTTTATATGCAGGTCGCTTGAACAGATGCTGCCGAGGGTCACACGGACAATGGCGTCTGTCGCTTCCTGTAGTTCTGGTTTAGGCTTGTCAATCAAGGCAAACTTGCCCTTCTCTATGTATGTATATGCTTTCATTCTGAATATAATGTTACTGATATTTTGCTCTCACCGCCTTTGGCAGCTTGCTGACTATAAGCTCATACGACTCTTTTATCCACGCCGTTACGGTTTCTGCGGCAAGTTGCCCATAATACACGTCGCTCCAATGCTTCTTGTTCCAATGAAACGCTGGGGTCACCGCCGCATATCGCTCGCGCAACGCCTCGTTTCTCTCCGGAGCCAATTTACATGCAAACCGCGAATTCTCACCCTTCATGCCGAGCCGACTTCCACCCAGCCAAAGGCACAGAAAAATCTTGCCTTCAACACGAAAGGTGACAACGTCGTCGCCAAACGGCTGATCCTCAGTCACACCAAACAAAGACAAAGCGTATTCCCTGACCTGCTCGATATCCATAAAGCATTATTCTTTTCTTTCTTCCGGAGGGACACATGGAGGCTCTTCCTCATATTTCGGCGACGCTCCGTAGCGATTTTCGCCCTCCGCACTGTCCTGGCAAAAGAATATTATCATCACAATCTGATATACAGAAACTATGCCACAGAAAAATATATACTTGCCAAATACCACAAACGGAGTAATGGTGTCCTCAAAATCATCCATCGTCATAAAGCTAAGAACATCCGAGACACACATTGAGACAATAATGATTGTGGCCACTACTGGGAAAAACATCCACCATCCGCTGCGTCCCGTGTCGTGCAACCGTCTGATTGATATAGGTATGGTCACAAGCCAAAACGGAGGAAGGAAATTTGATATGAAATAGGCAACCAGCATAGCCCACCAAAACTCAGACCGGCGGGAGCGTCCCTTTGTTTCAAAAATTCGCTTTGTGGCAAGCGACAATGCATCCTGAAAAGAAAGCTGTTCGTGTACAATCATAATATCACAGATTTTTATGTTTTATTTGCAAATTTAGCACATTTCAGCGATTTTCAGATGTGGGCAGCACCTTTTTTTCCTTTTGTCATTTAAAAGACGTAACTTTGCAGCCGAATTAAATTTAAAAACTAATTGATTATGTCAACTTACACAGAAGACAAACGGAAAGTGACTACTCGCCGCCTGCTCGAAATGAAGCAGCGCGGAGAAAAAATATCTATGCTTACAGCCTACGATTTCTCGATGGCGAAACTCATCGACGAGGCTGGAATGGACGTGATTCTCGTGGGCGACTCCGCCAGCAACGTGATGGCTGGAAACGTGACCACTCTGCCGATGACGCTCGACCAGATGATTTATCACGGCAAGTCGGTGATGCGTGGCGTGAACCGCGCGCTCGTGGTTGTAGACATGCCTTTCGGAACATACCAGGGCAACTCTAAAGAGGCTTTGGCTTCGGCAATCCGCATCATGAAGGAAACACATGCCGACTGCGTGAAGCTCGAGGGCGGCGCCGAAGTGCGCGAGTCGATTGAGCGCATCCTGTGCGCCGGCATTCCCGTGATGGGTCACCTCGGACTGACACCACAGTCAATCAACAAATTCGGGTCATACACCGTGCGTGCCCGCGAAGAGGCTGAGGCAAACAAACTTATCGAAGACGCCAAACTGCTGCAGGAGATTGGATGCTTTGCAATCGTGCTTGAGAAAATCCCCGCCACATTGGCAAAAAAAGTGGCAGAAATGCTTGAAATTCCTATCATCGGCATCGGTGCCGGAGGCGGTGTCGACGGACAGGTGCTCGTGATGCACGACATGCTAGGCATCAACAAGGGATTCTCGCCTCGCTTCCTGCGCCGCTACGCTGATGTGGGCACAATCATCACCGACGCTGTGGCAAAATACATCGAGGACGTGAAGACCTCTGATTTCCCCAACGAGAAGGAACAATACTAATCAGCAACACTCACAAACAACAACCGCGGAAAGCCTATGCCCTCCGCGGTTATTGTTTTTATACTGTTCCGTCAAATATTGCCCTGTGCCGGTTCCGACGGAATTTCATTGCCGTTGTTGTCAAGCTCGATTTCTTCCTCGGGCATATCAATGTCTTCAACATCGGTGCTGTCAACATCAGTAGTGTCGGAAGGCGCCACATAGCCCTGACAGTTGTACGGGCGGTCGTCGACCCTCAGACCGGGCCACGGCTTGTCGGAAATCTTTCCCCGATATTTCGCAGCCAATTGCGGGTCGCGCAGCACTTTCTCCATAAAATAGCCAAACGCAGGCAGCGCCGTGTGGCTACCCTGCCCCATCCGTCCGCTGCGGAAATGCACGCTGCGGTATTCTCCTCCACACCAGCATCCGGCAACAAGGTTTTTCGTCACGCCCACATACCAGCCGTCACTGTTGTTTGACGTAGTGCCTGTCTTGCCTCCGAAATTGGTGTCGAAATGATGGATGTCGTAGCTCCACAAGGCTTGCGACGTGCCTCCCGGCTCCGTCATACCAGCCAGCAGCATCTGCTGCATCAAGAAAGCCGACTCCTCGCTGATTGCCTGCTCATTTTTCGGTTCAGCCACATAAAGCACATTGCCGTCTTTGTCCTCGATGCGGGTGACAAATTCCGGCACGTTGTGCCTGCCCTTGTTCATCACCGTGCAGTAGGCGTCGACCAGTTCGAGCAGAGTGACATCCTCCGTGCCGAGCGGCATTGCCGGAGTTTCTTTTATCGGAGAGGTGATGCCCAGTTTATGAGCCACGTCGGCAACGCGGTTCAAGCCCACCTCATGCGCCACCGAGACAGCCACCGAGTTGATCGAATTTGAGAACGCGTGCTTCAGCGACATCGCTCCGCCGGTATAGTATCCGTTGGCATTGCGCGGAGTCCACTTCGTCGGCTTGCCGTCTTTGTCGAAAGCGTCATACTGCTTCCACTCGTCCACACGGTCGTCGCACGGGCCGAGTCCAGCCTCCATCGCGGCTGTGTAGACACACAGTTTGAATGTGGATCCCGGCTGACGCTCAGCGGTCACCTTGTCATATTGCCAATAATTATAGTCAATATCGCCGACCCAGGCCTTGACAGCGCCCGTTTCAGGCTCCATCGCCACAAATGCGCAATGCAGGAACTTCACCATATACCTGATGGAGTCCATCGCACTCATCATTTCCGTGCGCACCTGGTCGGGAGCATTGTAGTCAAACAACTTCACGCGGTGAGGCAGATTCATATAATAATTCACCGAATCAGGGTCGTCGGGATAACGTGCCGACAACTGCTTGTAGTAGTCAGTTCTTTTGGCGATGTCCTCAATAAATCCCTTCTTCTCCTCACGGTTCTCGTCGCGCCACGGATTCTCATTGCCCCAGTCGGACTTGAAATTGCGCTGCACCTGCTGCATGTGCTTCATCACAGCCTCCTCGGCATACTTCTGCATACGCGAGTCGATGGTCGTGTAGATGCGCAGTCCGTCGCCATAGAGATCCTTGTCATTGTCCTTACACCATCCATTCTGCAGCTCATCGGCAAGCACGTCGCGGAAATACGGTGCCTTGCCGTCGGTAGGCTTCACAGGCGTATATTTCAGTTCTATCGGCAGCTCGCTCAGCGAGTCATACTCCTCGTGCGTAAGAAACTTCTTGCGCAACAAGTTGCTCAACACCACATTGCGGCGGCTTTTTGAATTCTTCGGATTAAGACGCGGATTGTAGGTCGTAGTGGCCTTCAGCATACCGACAAGCACAGCCGACTCCTCCGTCTTCAGCTGCATCGGCGTCGTGTTGAAATAAGTCTTCGCCGCCGTGCGGATGCCGAAAGCATTGCTGCCGAAATCCACCGTGTTGAGATACATCGTCAGAATCTCCTTTTTTGTATAGAACATCTCCAGTTTGACAGCCGTCACCCATTCCTTCGTCTTCATCACCAACAGACGCACGCCAGGTATAAATCCAGTGAGTCCGGTGGAATACTCCGTGCGTGTGCGGAACATATTCTTGACCAGCTGCTGAGTAATCGTGCTCGCTCCACGCGCCTCGTGGTGCACAGCCATATCCTTCATCGCAGCCGCCACACCCTGAAAATCTATGCCGTGGTGGGAATAGAAACGCTCATCCTCCGTCGACACCAACGCGTTGATGAGCATTGGCGAAATCTCGTCATATTCAACAGGGATACGGTTCTCGCGATAGTAACGTCCGAGCACCTTGCCGTCGGCACTGTAGACAATCGACGCTTCATCTTGTTTGGGATGGGCTATGTCATATAAGCTCGGCGATTTTCCGAAAAGCCACAAGAAATTGATGTCGACCAATATCAAATAAAGGACAAACGACACCACCACCGTGGCACACACAATACCCACTTTTCCATACCAACGCGCCTGCTTGTAAGTGCGCCGATACCAATTCCACATTTTGACGCAGCCGCGCCAAATGTAACGGAGCAACACAAGCACTCGCCTAAGAAGCCCCTTAAAAAAATTTGGTTTCATCCGGTTGTTGTTTTATCAACTGCAAAGATAGTGCAAGGCGAGTGAAGCGCAAAACAAATTTATTTGATTTTGCGATTCCGAACCGCAGCCTATTTTATTGAAAGTAGTGCAAGGTGAGTGAAAAACATTCAAACTTGTTTGAAAATGTTTTGCCGAACCGCAGCCTATTTTTCAATAAAACAATCATCCGCGCGCAGCAGTTCTGACTGTTATGCCACATTTCAGCCATATTCGCTTTCTTTTTGCTATTTTCAACGTATTTGCAAAACTTTTTTCCACAACAACGGCTATTTTTGTCGCATTTAGTTTGCAGGCTTGATGTTTTTCCATATCTTTGCAGTCAAAATGTAAGTAAAGAAGAGAAAAAAGCGGGATTATGAAAGAAAATTTGAACAAAAACAATCTTTTTTCCAAGAAGATAGACCAAAAAGACTATCCAAGTCACCAGCCCTTGGGGCTGTATGACTCTTCCTACGAACACGATGCATGCGGTGTGGGCATGCTCGTCAACATCAATGGTGACAAATCCCACGAACTGGTCGATGCGGCCCTGACAGTGCTTGAAAACATGAAGCACCGCGGCGCAGAGGGTGCCGACAACAAGACAGGCGACGGCGCCGGGATTATGATTCAGATTCCACACGAATTCATTCTTCTTCAAGGCATTCCAGTGCCGGAGAAAGGCAAATACGGCACCGGACTGGTGTTTCTGCCGAAAGACGAGAAACGCCAAGCCGCAATTATGGGAATCGTGATTGAAGAAGTGGAGCGTGAGGGACTGCAGTTGATGCACATGCGCAATGTGCCTGTACGCTCAGAGATTCTCGGCAAAGACGCCCGCGACACAGAACCCGACATAAAGCAGATTTTCATTACCGGAGTTACCGACACCGACACTTTTGAGCGCACGTTATATCTTGTGCGCAAACGCATCGAGCGCCGCATCGACGACAAGGACTTCTATATCGTGTCGCTGTCAAGCAAGAACATCATTTATAAGGGTATGCTCTCGTCAACCCAGGTGCGCGAGTATTTCAAAGACCTCACACAACCATATTTCACAAGCGGGCTGGCGTTGGTGCACTCCCGCTTCAGCACCAACACGTTTCCAACCTGGAGTTTGGCACAGCCGTTCCGTCTGCTGGCGCATAACGGCGAGATCAACACCATCCGCGGCAACCGCGCCTGGATGGAGGCAAGAGAAAGCGTGCTGTCGACGCCGACGTTGGGCAACGTCAAGGACATACGTCCAATCATCCAACCGGGCATGAGCGACTCCGCCTCGCTCGACAATGTGCTGGAATTCTTCGTAATGTCGGGACTAAGTCTGCCGCACGCCATGGCAATGCTCGTGCCGGAGTCGTTCAACGACAAGAATCCTATCAGCGAGGATTTGAAAGCGTTTTATGAATACCACTCCATCCTTATGGAACCGTGGGACGGACCGGCGGCACTTCTTTTCAGCGATGGGCGTTATGCCGGCGGAATGCTCGACCGCAATGGTCTGCGTCCGGCGCGCTATCTGATTACGAAAGGCGGTATGATGGTGGTTGCGAGCGAGGCTGGAGTAATCAACATCGAACCTGCCGACATCGAAGAAAAAGGACGTCTGCAACCTGGCAAAATTCTGCTTGTCGACACACAAGAAGGCAAGATATACTATGACGGCGAGCTGAAAGCGCAGCTTGCCGCCGCACGCCCATACCGACAATGGCTGTCGACAAACCGCATCGAGCTGCACACGCTACGCAGCGGACGCAAAGTGGACAATGCCGTCAGTCTCTTCGGCAGAAAGCTGCGTGCTTTCGGATTCACGCGCGAAGACGTGGAACGCACCATAAAGCCTATGTGCGTGAACGGGTCGGAGCCTACTGCCTCTATGGGCAACGACACGCCGCTTGCCGTGCTGAGCAGCCGTCCGCAACTGCTGTTCAACTACTTCCGACAGCAGTTTGCACAGGTGACCAACCCCGCCATAGACCCAATCCGCGAACAGCTGGTGATGTCGCTGACAGAATATATCGGCGCTGTGGGTATGAACATCCTTTTGCCAAGCGAGTCGCACTGCAAGATGGTGCGTCTGCCCCACCCCGTGCTGACCAACACCCAGCTCGACATTCTCTGCAATATCCGATACAAGGGATTCAACACCGTGAAGCTGCCAATGCTGTTTGATGCGGCAAAAGGCACCGCCGGGCTGCAGGAAGCCATCTATGAGCTGTGCCGCCGCGCCGAGGCATCGGTCGACGACGGTGTGAACTACATAATACTGACCGACGAGGGCGTCGACCGCGACCATGTGGCAATTCCGTCGTTGCTGGCGGTGAGTGCTGTGCACCATCATCTGATTTCGGTGCAGAAACGTGTGCAGACCGCTCTTATCGTCAAGAGCGGAGAGATCAGGGAGGTGATGCATGCCGCACTGCTGCTTGGCTATGGAGCAAGCGCCATCAACCCTTATATGGCATTCGCCGTGCTCGACGACCTGGTGAAGCGCGGCGATGTGCAGATGAACTACGAAACGGCTGAAAGCAACTACATCAAGGCTCTTTGCAAGGGTCTCTACAAAATAATGAGCAAGATGGGCATCAGCACCATCCGTTCCTACCGCGGAGCAAAGATTTTCGAGGCTGTAGGAGTCAGCGAGGAGCTGCTGCGCAACTATTTCGGGACACAGACATCGTCCATCGGAGGTATCCGCCTGAAGGAAATCGCCGACAGCTACACGCATTTCCACGATGATGGCTTCTCCATTAAAGACGAAGACGAGATTCTGCCAAACATCGGGCAGTTCTCATATCGCAAAGACGGCGAGCGCCACGCCTGGAATCCTGAAACGATTGCACTGCTGCAGCTTGCCACCCGTCAAGGCAACTACTATAAATTCAAAGAATTCACAACCGCCGCCGACCACAAAGCAGAACCGATATTTCTGCGCGACTTCTTCACGTTCAAGAAAAATCCGATTCCGATTGACGAAGTGGAGCCGGTAGAAGAAATTGTAAAGCATTTCGTAACTGGAGCAATGTCGTTTGGAGCCATCAGCAAGGAAGCCCACGAGGCGCTTGCCCTGGCAATGAACCGACTCGGCGCACGCAGCAATACGGGCGAAGGCGGCGAGGACAGCAGCCGCTTCCACGAGGCGGTCGACGGAGTGTCGCTGTCGAGCAAGACAAAGCAGATTGCCTCCGGCCGCTTCGGCGTCACAACGGAATATCTGGTCAACGCCGAGGAGATTCAAATAAAGGTGGCACAGGGAGCGAAACCCGGCGAGGGAGGACAATTGCCCGGATTCAAAGTCAATGAGGTGATTGCCCGCACACGCCACTCCATTCCAGGCATCTCACTCATCTCTCCGCCACCGCACCACGACATTTACTCAATCGAAGACCTCGCGCAACTGATTTTCGACCTTAAGAATGTCAATCCGCGCGCAGCCATCAGCGTGAAACTCGTGGCGGAAAGCGGTGTCGGCACCATCGCGGCGGGTGTGGCAAAGGCAAAGGCCGACCTGATTGTAATCTCAGGAGCCGAGGGAGGCACAGGAGCGTCGCCGGCTTCATCGATGCGGTATGCCGGAATCTCGCCTGAGATTGGTCTGAGCGAGACGCAGCAGACGCTCGTGCGCAACGGGCTGCGCGGCAAAGTGCGCCTTCAGACCGACGGCCAAATGAAAACCGGACACGACATCGTGAGCATGGCGTTGCTCGGCGCCGAGGAATTTGGATTCGGCACGACAGTGCTTATCGTATTGGGATGCGTGATGATGCGCAAATGCCACTCAAACACCTGTCCTATGGGCGTTGCCACACAGAATCCTGAACTGAGGGCTCACTTCCGCGGACATGCCGACCACGTGGTCAACTATTTCCGTTTTCTCGCCGAAGAGGTGCGTGAATATCTTGCAGAGATGGGATTCCGGAAATTCAACGACATCATAGGCCGCACCGATTTGATTGAGATAGACAAAGCAGTCAGCCAGAAGTCAGAACTGCTCGACTTCTCCCGCCTGCTGCATAAAGAAAGCGGAGACGCAAGCATACACCACACAGAAGCGCAGATGCACGACATCGACAGCGTGCTCGACCGCACAATCATAACAGCCTCCGATCCGGCTATCAGCAACGGCAAAGAAGTGTCGCTCGAATATGCAATCGCCAACACCGACCGCGCTGTAGGCGCGATGCTGTCGGGATTGATTGCCGACAAATTCGGCAACGAGGGTCTGCCCGACGAGAGCATTTCCGTCAGATTCAAAGGCTCTGCCGGACAAAGCTTCGGAGCATTTCTCGCCCATGGCATAAGCTTCAAGCTTGAGGGCGAGGCCAACGACTATCTCGGCAAAGGACTCAGCGGCGGACGCATCGCCGTGGCACCCCCAGTCAGAAGCCATTTCGCGGCAGAGAAAAACACCATTGCCGGCAACACACTCCTTTATGGCGCCACAAGCGGCGAGGTTTATATCAACGGCCGTGTCGGCGAACGTTTTGCCGTGCGCAATTCAGGTGCCATTGCCGTTGTTGAAGGTGTCGGCGACCACTGTTGCGAATATATGACCGGCGGACGCGTTGTGGTGCTCGGAGCAACCGGACGCAATTTCGCAGCCGGCATGAGCGGCGGCGTGGCATACGTTTGGGATCCCGACCGCAAGTTTGACTACTTCTGCAACATGGAGATGGTTGAACTCTCGCTCATCGAAGACTCCTCGGCACGCAAGGAGCTGCACGAGCTCATTCGTCAGCACTACCGCTACACCGGCTCGGCGCTGGCACGCCAGATGCTTGATGAATGGAACCGGTATGTCGACGACTTCATACAGGTGACACCTATCGAATACAAGCGGGTGCTTGCCGAGGAACAGATGCTCAAACTACAACAGAAAATCGCCGAGGTGCAGCGTGACTATTAACTTATTTTCCCAACCGATAAAACGAAACAACATATATGGGTAATCCTAAGGCTTTTCTTACCGTACCACGCCAGGAGGCGGGCTATCGCCCCATCCACGACCGTATCCGTGACTTCGGAGAAGTGGAACAAACCCTCAACACATCCGAACGCCGCCTGCAGGCATCCCGCTGCATGGACTGCGGCGTGCCGTTCTGCCACTGGGCATGTCCGCTTGGCAACCGCCCTCCGGAATTTCAAGACGCCATCTACAGAGGCAACTGGCACGAGGCTTATGAAATACTGTCGCTGACCAACGATTTTCCGGAATTCACCGGACGCATATGCCCTGCCCTGTGCGAGAAGAGCTGTGTGCTTAAACTTGCCGTCGACGCTCCTGTCACCATCCGCGAAGACGAGGGCGCAATTGCCGAGACAGCATTCCGCGAAGGATATGTGGTGCCGCGGCAGTATCAACGCAACGGCAAAAAAGTGGCGGTAGTGGGCAGCGGTCCTGCCGGACTGGCAACAGCCAACCAATTGAACCGCCGCGGCTACGACGTCACCGTGTTCGAACGCCGCGAGGCTGTTGGAGGACTGCTCCGCTTCGGCATTCCCAATTTCAAGCTCAACAAAGCCATCATAGACCGCCGCGTCGATGTGATGAAGGCAGAAGGCATAACTTTTGAGGTGAATGCCGACATCGACATCCTCAATCTTCCAAAGGGATTCGATGCCTATGCCGTCTGCACAGGCACCCCCCAGGCGCGCGACCTCAACATTCCCGGACGCGACCTCAACGGTGTGCATTTCGCGCTCGACCTGCTGAGCCAACAAAACCGGGTGCTTGCCGGACAGACATTCTCAGCCGACGAGCGGGTGACGGCAAAAGGCAAGCGAGTGCTGGTTATCGGCGGAGGCGACACCGGCAGCGACTGCATAGGCACGAGCATCCGTCAAGGCGCCGTGGCTGTGACGCAGATTGAAATCATGCCGAAGCCTCCGGTAGGCAACAACCCAGCCACCCCATGGCCACAGTGGCCGCAAGTGCTGCGCACAAGTTCGAGCCATGAGGAAGGCTGCGAGCGAAGGTGGTGTCTGTCGTCGACCAGATTCATCGGCAAGGACAACAATGTCACCGGAGTGGAGGTGGAGGAAGTGGAATGGACGCCAAACCCCGAAGGCGGACGCCCGCTGATGAAACCCACCGGCAAAAAGGAAGTCATCGACGCTGACCTTGTGTTGCTCGCCATGGGATTTCTTAAGCCCCAGCAACCCGAATTGCCCGACAACGTGTTTGTGGCAGGGG
>ULVX01051390.1_pt1 | contig 30861 bp, 36 predicted proteins | sample 1959811 | NCBI WGS metagenome assembly ULVX01 (sample SAMEA4835797, study PRJEB28245) | human gut metagenome | biome: gut microbiome; material: fecal sample | place: Denmark | collected 2008
CTCCAGACCTACAAGCCATACGGTGCGAAAGGTCGTATCCCGGTGGCTCAGTTCACAGGCGAGTTCGGCTATAATCTCCATCTTCTCAGCGACTACTCGCAGACCTTCCACCTCTATGGCGGCGTTTCCGCTCTCGGTGGCTATGAAACGGTCAACAGGGGGAAACACCTTTTGCCCGATGGCTCGACCATTAAGGCAGACGATGCTTTCATCTATGGTGGTGTGCTGACCTTGCAGGCTGATTTTTATCTCTCAGATAAAATCGCCCTTACCGCCAATGTTAAGGAGCGGTTTGTGTTCGGCAACTCAATCGGGCATTTCCATACACAGTATGGCTTAGGTGCCAAATTTATACTTTAGGAGCTATGAAGACTACAGGTGAACTGATAGACGAGCTCAACAAGATTAAAATCGAGGAATTTCTTGAGGCATTGGATATAAAACCTATAAAACGAGAAGGAAACATCCTGACCTACAATGCTCCTTATGATCTTGAAATAGTATGGGGCGGTCCCAATACATTTGGGAAGCCGACGTGCCTTGTCGATACGGAACGCAATCTATGGCGTGATAAATACTATACCCCGTGGCAACCTCTTTTTTCCCTCGCCGAGTATATGACTGGGTATTATAATGAATTCAGGATTGCTGGATTTATCTCGGATGAGATGGCTGCCTATCGCAAACGGGGTGAAGCTCATAACAATAACGCTATACAAAATGATGCAGGAAGAAAGGAACACAATATTTCCACAGCAGATAAGAAACAAACTCCTAAAAACAAGAGAAAATTCAAATTATGACATATCGTAAACAGGATATTCCTCACATACCGCTGACGGAGTTTATGGCGGCTCTCGGAGAGAAGCCTGTCAAGTCCTTCGAGGATATGAAACTTTACTATGCACCGCAACGCGACGACCCTGAGCCGATGTTGGTTGTCAATACCTCCACCAACAAATGGTATGACTATTCCACAGACCAAACCGGAGACATCATCGACCTTGCCGCCTTGAAAATGAATCCGACGCTCTATATGGACCCGCGTGACTTCATATTGAAATATATGAATGAGTATGAGCAGGGCAAGGAACTTTCGGCAATGGCGCGTCGCCAGCAGGAGCCGATAGTTATCAGCCTCGACATAAAGAAGGTGAAACTCACTGACTTTATGAAGGCTCTCGGTCAGGAACATCCGGTAGCCGCCGACGGCAATCTCCGCATCTACAATGCTCCATACGACGATAAGCCCGGCCCGACAATGGTAATCAACACCGAGACAAACCTTTGGCGTGACACCAAGTCTGGTGCATACGGTGGAATCTATGACCTCGCTTATGAGTTGACCGGCTCGTGTAATATGTCGGAGTTGAATCACTACATCGCAGGGCAAATGTCAGCTTTGGAGAAGTCTCAGAATGTGGAGCCGCCCAAGCAGGAACAGGAGCCTGACAAACCCAAACGGAAGATGCGCCTATGAACATTGACGAAATCCATAAAATCTCTCTTGTCGAGTTTCTCAATCAGTTGGGTTATCAGCCTACCGGACGCGATAGTAAAGGTCTATGGTTTTACTCCCCATATCGAAGTGAGCGTAAGCCATCGTTCCATGTCAATCCTCGCAAGGGGGTATGGTTCGATTTTGGTAGCGGTGCCGGAGGCGACATCTTCACTCTTGCCGGAGAACTGTGCAACTCCACCGACTTCATCAGACAGGCGGAGTTCATCGCCAAGAAGATGCAGATGCCCATTGCAAAACCATATAAGCCTGTCCCGTTCATCGAGCAACCGACCTTTGAGGACGTGAAAGTCTCAAAACTGGAATCTCTTGCATTGCTGAAATATCTCGCAGATAGAGGCATTCCCCGGAACATCGCCCAGCGGTGGTGTGTGCAGGTCGATTACAGACTCCACGGCAAAGACTATTATGCCATCGGCTTCGAGAACAACGCACATGGATTTGAGTTACGTTCGTCCTTCTTCAAAGGCTCGTACCCGCCCAAGCACATAACTCACATTGCAGAGGGTAACGCCCGATGCAACGTGTTTGAAGGCTTCATCGACTTTCTTTCAGCGGAAAGCCTTGGTATCAATGACGGTTCCGACTCGGTAGTTCTCAACTCCGTTGCCAATGTCGGCAAAGCCCTGACAATCTTCCCGGACTATTCCGTAATCGCCTGTTACCTCGACAACGACGAGGCAGGGCGAGCCGCCCTCGCCAGACTCCGCCGCGAGTTGGGCGATATGGTAATGGATAAGTCCGCTCTCTATCCCGACCACAAGGATCTCAACGAGTTCCTTGTGGCTACCCAACCCAAAATTTCTAACAATTCAAAATTAAAACTCTGAAAAACAATGAATACAATTCTCAATAAAATCGGCGAAATCCGCCTTACTCCCGCCCGCTTCTTCGGGTTCTGGGCAATCCTCTTCACTCTTTCCTCCTGCTCAGATGACCTCGACGTGCAGCAGTCCTATCCGTTCACAGTGGAAGTCATGCCATACGGCGACAAAATCACCAAGGGGCAGACGGTAGAACTGCGCTTCGAGATTAAGCCTGAAGGCAACTACGCCAACACCCTCTACACCATCCGCTATTTCCAGTACGACGGCGAGGGTACTCTAAAACTCGTTGACGGTCCCGTGCTGGTAAACAACGACCGAGTCCTTCTCGAACGCAAGACCTTCCGCCTCAACTACACAGCCCAGTCTTCCGAGGCAGTGAAATTCGGGATATGGATCGAAGATAACTTTGGGTCAACCCCGTGGCAGCAGACCTTTGAGTTCAACAGCAAGGACAGCGGCGACGATGGCGGCAGGACTCCCGGAATTATCAACCCCGTCAATCCCGGAACCATAACACCCATCGGCTTATGAAGAAACTACTGATATTCCTCATGGCGTTAGTGACCCTCGCGGTCACTACGCCAGCCTTCGCCACCAAGCGGAGTATAATGGAGTTGCCTCCGTATGAGCGAGCAGTTCTTATCATCAAGCACCATGAAACCTTGCATGACTCCCGGAAGCATTGGCCTTACCTCGGATATGGTCACAGAAAACTCCCCGGCGAGAAATACTTTCGTGGTTATAAGATGACTGAACGGGAGGCTGATGCGCTTCTGCGCAAAGACCTCAACAAGTTCATCGCACTTTTTGCCGGATTCAAACCGATGGATGCGCTCCTTTTAGGTGTGTTGTCATACAATATCGGCCCGGGGGCAGTTATGAAAAGTTCTGTCTATCGTAAACTGAAATCCGGAGACCGTAATATTTTCAAGTCATACACTGCCCACTGCAAATATAAGGGCAAATTCCATAAAGGTCTATACAAACGCCGGTGCCAGGAGTTTGCCGCCTTATACATTCCGTAAAATCAATATCTTATGATACTGCCGGAGGGATGCACTTTTCGGAGTGTATCCCTTCGCTGTATCTTATAGACAAATCAAAACACCAAAAACAAATGGCTTCGATAAAAGTAAAGTTCCGGCCCTCGACTGTCGCTGACCACGAGGGCACAATCTACTATCAGATTATCCACGATAGGAAGGTGCGACAGCTCCTTTCAGATTACAAAGTATTCCAATCAGAGTGGGATGAATCCCGCTCGATGGTAACGACTACCCAAAAAAGCGAGCGCAAATCATTCATCCTCTCAATCCGCGAGCGCATCCGTTGGGATGTCGAGCGGTTGAACAAAATCGACAAGAAACTTGACACCAACGGTCTGACATACACAGCCGACGATGTCATTGACGAGTTCAACCGCTACGCCAATGAATACTCCCTGTTCAACTTCATGGAGAGTATCATCGTCAAACTCAAACAGAACGGCAAGGTCAGAACCTCCGAGACCTATAAGTCTGCGCTCAGCAGTTTCAAAAAGTTCCGACAAGACGAGGACATAATGCTTGACTGCCTCACCTCCGAGATAATGGAGGCTTACGAGGCGTGGCATAAGAGTCGTGGGGTTGCACCCAACACCATATCATTCTACACCCGAATACTACGTGCGGTCTATAACCGTGCTGTTGAAGATGACATCATCGAAAACCGCAATCCGTTCAAGCACGTTTACACCGGCGTTGACAAGACGGTCAAACGAGCCTTGCCGTTGCCTGTTATCAAGAAAATCAAAGCATTGGACTTGTCGCTCAATCCCTCTCTCGACTATGCCCGCGATATGTTCCTGATAAGTTTCTACCTACGAGGCATGAGCTTCATAGACATGGCTTTCCTGAAAAAGTCCGACCTCAAAAACGGATACGTCACCTACCGCCGACGTAAGACCGGCCAGCAACTGATAATCGAATGGACAAAAGAAATGCAGATGATACTCGACAAGTATCCCGAGAACGCCACCGAATACCTGCTCCCTATCATCAAGAACCCCGGCACCAACGAGCGATGCACCTATCGCAACATGGGCTACAACATCAACCACAACCTGAAAAAGATAGCCAAAATGGTAGGAGTCCAGATTCCGCTGACCCTATACGTCGCCCGCCACAGTTGGGCTTCCGCCGCCAAAGCCAAAGGAATTCCCCTAAGCGTAATCAGCGAAGGCATGGGTCACGACTCCGAAGCAACCACCCAAATTTACCTCGCCAGCCTCGACACCTCCGTCGTTGACCGCGCCAACTCCCTTATCCTCAAAAGCCTCAAATAACCCTCCTCAACACCCATACCCCCATAAAAACACTATTGCCTCAGTCCCATCAGGTTCTGAGGCTTCTTTGTTTAGCAATCATCCAAATCTCTTGGAAAGAGATACTTGGCCAAGTGCAAAGTTAATAAAAATAATCCGATTAGCAGTTACAATCCCAATAAAAATCAGGCATTTTTTTCAAAAAAACCTCTTTGATTTCATAAATGTTTAGGAATTGCCTTAATCCAATATGATGTTTTACTCTACAAGACAGGAAATTAATCATTAATCACAGTCTCTTTCCAAGAGAGGCTCAAATTTTATATGGAAGATAAACATGGATACTCCGAAAAACTTAGTCAGATGCTCTCTGACAATGTAGAGGTTCTCAGATCTCTGCAAGGTGATTCATGTGTCTTGTCGAAGGTTTCGCTCTTGATAGAATTGATTTGCCACAGCTTACAAACAGGAGGTAAACTAATTACATGCGGGAATGGAGGATTCGCAGCGTTGTCGAATCACATTGTCGCAGAATTGATGGGCAAATTAAATTGCAAGCGAGATCCATATTCTGCAATTTCCTTATCTTCGGATACTTCTCTAATAACTTGTATCGCAAATGATTTTGGATTTGAGAAGATTTTCTCAAGACAATTACGAGGGATTGCAAAATCCGAGGATATACTCGTTGCTTTTACTACATCCGGAAAATCAAAGAATATTTTGGAAGTTGTTACGACTTCTCAAGAATTAGGATTAAAGACCTTTGTATTTACAGGTAATTTGCCAAATAGTATCTTTGATGAACTCGGCGCGAATGTTATTAGTATTCCAAGTGGCAAAACTGCGATTATACAGGATGTCGTAATGTCCATATTTCATTATGTATGCGGTCTTGTTGAAGGAAAGATGAAGATACATGAGAATGATGATGTATGGAATGAAGTATTAGATGCAGCAAAATCTGGAAAATACAAGACCCTTATTCTTGATAGGGATGGTGTTATTAATAGCCTAATCCCCAATGATTATGCAAAATCCATCGCGGATGTATCTCTAAACGAATTGTTTATTTCGCATTGCAAAGAACTCTGCTTAGAATATGAGCATATTTTCTTAGTTAGCAATCAAGCCTGTATTGGGAAAGGGTTGGTTTCTTCGAATGCTGTCAATGATATAAATAATTTCATAGTAGATTGCATTCGTAAAGAAGGGGGTCGGATAGACAAGGTTTACATCTGTCCCGATGCTAATGCAGAATCTCATCTGCGTAAGCCTAACATAGGAATGGCTGAGCTAATTGTAGAGGATTTCCCGGATGTAGATTTCTCAACGTCTATAATGGTTGGGGATTCATATTCTGATAAACTATTTGCTAAGCGAATAGGAGTCCATTATATTAACATCCAAAACGCATGACCAATGAAAGAGGATATAAAGATTCTGGTAGTTGGAGACGTCATGTTAGATGTTTATGTCTATGGTGTGTCTAATCGTTTATCTCCAGAAGCACCATGTGCTGTCCTAAGTGAATGTAAAGCACCCGTTAACCGTTTAGGCGGTGCTGCAAACGTTGCATCTCAACTGGTTGCGTCTAATTGTACGGTTGATTTGTGCGGGTTCATTTGCAATGATCAAGAAGGTGATCAAATAGAGTCACTTATCAAAGATAACGGAATAGGGAATTGTCTAATTCATGTCGATAGAAGTCATACAACAGTTAAATGTCGGTACTTGACAACATCTAATCATCAGTTGCTTAGAGTTGATAACGATTGTAACTCGACTTTGTTAGAATTAGAATGCGAAGACATATTAAGAAAGATTGAATCTGATAAATACGATGTTATTGTTTTATCAGATTATAATAAAGGATTCCTTAGCGTTGACATTTGTCGTCGAATATTAAGATACTGTAATGACCGACAAATAATTTCCGTCGTTGATATTAAAGAAACTCCATTCGATAAATTCATTGGAGCGACTGTAATTAAGGGAAACCAAACTGAAATCCGGAAATTAGCAGGTACGCTTGATTTGAACTTAAACAAGATCAGCATAGAGGATGCCCTTGAATTGATATGCGCTAAAATGAATTGCCAATGTGTCATAATGACAAAAGGCAATGAAGGCATATCTGGATATTCAAGGACAACTGGTTATTACTCGTGTAGGACATCAAATGTGCCAATATTTGATGTGACTGGAGCGGGAGATGTTGTTACTGCATTCATTGCGTTACTTTATTCAAATACAAAATACTCATTCTCTGAAATACTACAACTGGCGAATGAGGCTGCTCAACTAAAAGTATCTCATGTTGGGACTTCGGTCATAACATATGAACAAGTAACAAGACATCATAGTAAAATAGTAGATCTTAACAAAATAGAAGCACTGAGAGATAATCGGACTGTGGTATTTACAAATGGTTGTTTTGATGTACTTCACGCAGGTCACATATCTTTACTGTCCCAAGCGAAGAATTTAGGTGACATTCTTATTGTAGGGCTAAATTCAGATTCTTCAATAAAAAAGCTGAAAGGTGTTAATAGGCCTATAAATACAGTAGAAAATAGAATCGCGGTATTATCAGCACTTTCGTGTGTTGATTACATCATACCCTTTGATGAACTAACACCATCAGATTTGATAGAACAAATCCGTCCGGATGTATTAGTTAAAGGGGGCGACTATTCTCTTGAAAATATAGTAGGCGCAAATTTTGTCCAATCTTACGGAGGCAAAGTTGTTATAGTTCCGTTATCCCCGAATTTATCATCTTCAAACATTATTAATCAATTAAATTATGAGTAAGATGATAATTGTTACCGGCGCAACTGGGTTTATAGGTTCTAACCTGCTTTATGGTTTAGAGCACGCGACAGACTCTTTTATTGTTGGGGTTGATACTTTCGGCAATGGAGACAAGTGGAAAAATGTAGCAAAAAGGGACAAAGTGGATTTCATCATCACAGATGACCTATTGACCTTTATAAGCGAAAATCATACAGAAATTCAAGCTGTTGTACACCTTGGTGCAATTTCTTCAACAACTGAAACTGATGTTGACCTTATTCTAAAGAATAATTACCATCTTTCAAAGGATATATTTAATCTTTGCCAACAGTACAGCATCCAGTTTATTTATGCTTCTTCAGCTGCGACCTATGGAGATGGATCAAAGGGTTTCTTAGACTTGGATGATTTTGAATATCTAAGTGAGTTGATTCCACTTAATGCGTATGGCTGGAGTAAGAAAATGGTCGATTTGTATATTTCCAAACATAACGGCTTTACAACTTCAACTCCACAGGTTGTTGCTTTGAAGTTCTTTAATGTTTATGGACCAAATGAGTACCATAAGGAAGGGCAAAAGAGTGTTATTGAGACCTTTTATAGTCAAGCTGTTGCCGATTCAAAAATAAGACTTTTTGCATCTAATGATGTAACCTATAAGGATGGTGAACAAATACGTGATTTTGTTTACGTAAATGATTGCGTAGATATTATTTTATGGTTTTTGCAACATCCCGAGCAGTCCGGTATTTTTAATGTCGGCACTGGATCCGGTGTCTCATTTAATTCTGTTGCCAATCATATTATTGATGTACTTAATATCAATTGTGACATCGAGTATATTCCGATTCCACACAACATAGCAAAACAGTATCAGAACTATACGCAGGCTGATATGAGAAAACTATACAGTATAGGTTATCCAAAGAAGATGACGTCCTACGAGGATGGCATAAAGGATTATGTAACGAATTTTTTAACTCAACAAGATAAATATAAATAAGATGAGCCGAATTACATTTAATATAGCAGCTAAGTGCGATAAGGCTGGTCGAGCCCAAAATCAAGATAATTACTGGGTTTGTCCAAATCTTGACAAGATAGGTGACAATTTATCTGTCGGTAACGATGATGATGTAGAGTTGTCATCAAAAGGAGCATTACTCGTAGTCGCCGATGGTATGGGTGGCATGAAGTCTGGAGAGAAAGCCTCTGAGTTTGTTATTGAAGGTATCAAGAAACAATTTTCAAATATACCCGATAACATACTTAAAGATGACAATGCTATAATTGCATTCATAAAGAATGCAATTATCAAATCAGACCAAGATATAAAAGCATACGCAAAAGACCATCGGGAGTCAGAGGGAATGGGCAGTACAATTGTATTAGTCTGGTTGCTCGGCGAAAAGGCATATTGTGGATGGTGTGGTGATAGTCGTATCTATTGCTATAATCCTCAAAACTCTTTAGTACGACTTTCTCATGACCACTCCTATGTTCAGTCGTTAGTTGACGAAGGGAAAATTTCTGATGATGAGGCTTTTGATCACCCGGATGGAAATATAATAACACGATCTTTAGGAGATAGTGGCGAAAAAGCGAATCCAGAAACTAAAATTTACCCGATCCATCGTCGTGATGTATTTTTGCTTTGCAGTGACGGTCTTTGTGGACTTCTTACGGATTCAAAGATTGAGTCAATTCTATCAGATAATTGCACATCGTCTTCTGATGCCTTAAAAAGTCTATGGAAAGAAGGCGAAAAAGAGGGATGGTCAGATAATGCAACTATTGAAATAGCATGTATAAATGAGGGTGGAGTCACCCCGACGCGCAAAGCACTTGGTTACGATGAAGGACGTCCCAAGGTTGTTCCTGTCAACAAGCCTAAAGACATTAAAAAAGATACAAACGTAATGCCTAATTTTTGGCAAAGTAACAAGCAATACATTTTAATCATTGCTCTCGTTGCTCTTGTTGCTCTTGGTATTATATGGTTTTTCTCTCGGGATAAGAAATCATCAGGATCTTCTAATCAGGAATTTAATATCGAACAACCCGAAAATACAGATAATCACAATGATAATATTTCAGCTGACGAACCCGATAATGACAATAGTCTACCGGTACCAGTGAAACCCGATAAACCGGTGAAACCGAATAAGCCGGTACAACCTGCACCGTCCAATGGAAATGGTAGTGCTGGTAATCCCACTCAGCCCAGTATTCCTGTTCCACCCCAACAGCCATCAACTCCTGCTCAGCCACAAAAGGTGTCGCAAGGTTATCTTGATTTACTGAAGAATACTTATCATTCTATGGGAAGTATTCAAACATATATCCAGAATGCCATGAAAAGAAGGCACTTTACCAGTGCAGAGGCAAATGCATTGAATGATTTTGTAGCTAATGTTCAAAATTTGAATTCATTGCCAGATGTAAAAGTCTTGAACGCTGATCAGAAGGCTGTTTTAGGTAACATTAACAGGATGGTAAAGCAAGTACGTGCAGCCCTAAATCAATACAAAGCATATGATGAGCAACAACGGATTCCACAACCTCATCAGCAACAACAGCAAGAAGAAGAAGATCCTGGTCGAGGAGTTAATCACACGAATGACCCTATAGAGGATCCCATTTATCAACAAGTGTAAATAAACTATGTCAGATAATAAATCAATCCACAAATTTAAGGCAGGAGATATCTTTCATGATAGATATACTCTTGAAAAACTAATTGGTGTTGGAGGCTTCGCCGATGTATGGAAAGCCTTCGACACCAAGACTAAGACTATCGTTGCTCTTAAGATTTATACGAATCTTGATGAGGATGGTATTAACGGGCTTTCTGAGGAATACACTCGGATGCAAGGTCTTAATCATACCAATATACTAAAAGCAGAGCATTTCGATAGTTGGGGAAATATCCCATATCTTGTCATGAAGTTCTGTGATGGAGGTAGCCTTGACAAGAAAATTGGGAAAATGACAGCGGAAGAACTTACCGATGCTGTTGCACAGATTACAAATGGTCTCAAATATCTACATGCTAATGGGATTGTGCATCAGGATATTAAGCCTGCTAACATTCTGATTGACAATTCTGGAGGACGTCCAACATATGTATTGAGTGACTTCGGCATAAGTAGTAAAACAAAAACACGATTAAGTCATAGCGTAAACTTGAAAAACCAAGGGACAAGCATGACTGAGGCTTATGCTCCTCCCGAGAAGTTCAGTTCAAAGAAAGCTGACCGAAAACCGGACAGAAAAGGTGATATTTTCTCTTTTGGAATTTCGGTTTATGAGCTTGCCACCGGAAATATGCCCTTCGATGAACTTTCAACAGGTCGACAGTTACAATATGAAGGTGCTGAGGTTGATTTTTCTGAAATTCAAGATGAAAAGCTCAGGAGAATCACAGAGCTTTGTATGCAACCTGATAAGGAGGACCGACCTACCGCTGAGGAGGTTGGCAAGATGGTTGCGTCATCGAGCATTCCTGATGGTCCAGTAGTTAGACCCAATCCCAAAAAGCAGACGAAGAGAGTAAAGGATGATAACACACGTTCTAAGTTGCCACTATTATTATTAGTGGCGGTTGCAGTAGGAGGAGTCGTCTTTTACTTATTCAATAGCGGAATTTTATCAAGTGGTGGAACCAGAGCTAATAACGAAGAGATTGCCAAAGGATACGTTCAGCAAGTCGATACATTTACAATCAATGGAATACATCTTGAGATGGTAAAAATCCCTGGAGGAAACTTCAAATTAGGTTGTGATGATCCTAATGACACTTACGCTGACACCAGTGAAAAACCTGCAAAGAACCGACAAGTAGGTGATTTTTATATGGGAAAGCATGAAGTTACTCAGAAGCTTTGGACGGTTATAATGAATAATAATCCTTCCACTATTGTCAATGATAACTACCCTGTCAACAATGTTAGCTGGGAAGATTGCCAACTTTTTATTGAGAAGTTAAATCGAATTACCGGTAGAAATTTCCGTCTTCCAACCGAAGCAGAATGGGAGTACGCTGCCAAAACGACTATAAATCCTGATGGGACAGTCTCTGAGAAGACTACAAAATTCGCAGGTGGAGACATGCCTGATCAGTATGCGTGGTATTCTGGGAATAGTTCCAATACATTACATGTTGTCGGGACTAAGAAACCGAATGCCTATGGATTATACGATATGTGTGGAAATGTCATAGAATGGTGTCAGGATATCTACACGAACTATAATACCGGAGATCCGGAGCTTGATAAGACACAAAGGGTTCTTCGTGGTGGCTATTTCGGTGGAGATAAAGCTTCTGTAAGAACGACGAGTCGCGGCAGTAGTAGTTACTCTACAGCGATGGCTCCTTTCGGATTTAGATTATGCCTCTAAAGATATGATAGCGACCGTTTTTACGCCTGACGCCATAGTTATTTCAACACTTGGGTATGATAGTTTCTATCATGCCTCTAAGACTGAGAGTGACAGCTATATCGAGAAAATTGATATAGTTGGTCACCAGCATATTATTAACTTTTGGAATCGTTATGCCTTAGTATTCCATCAGGTTGATGAATACACATATAGTTCGGGAATAACTAATATGCTTCAGGAGGTAAAACAAAGATGGACGGATTCAATACCGACCATCTACGAGTTAATGCCCTATATTAAGAAGCAGATTATAGACCTTGATTTAAATCTAATTGGCATCATGGCTGGATATTCTGTTTCTGAGAATAAGATGTATGACCCGTATGTATATCAAATTCTTGGCGACGACATCAGGAGAATTAACACTAATACAAACGGAGAGATAACTTTCAATTGTGTGTTCATTGAAAAGGAAACTATGATGGGACGCATCATGCGTGATGTCAAAGTAAACAACGGGAACCGTTGGGAGGAACTTACTCCGCTTCAGTTGAGATGTGATTTGTATTCGGTAAGTAAGGCAAGAGAAATTTCTTTCTTCCTTTTGCAGACAGCTTTTCAACTTAATCATATAAACTCTTCAAACATTCCTCATTACGACATGGAGTCAGTAGTGATAACACCAAATGAATTATTAACTGAGTAATCACATGCCAAATATTCTTTTAACACAGAAATGCATTAGGTCATGTCCTTATTGTTTTGCAAGAAAGCACATGCATGATGCTCCACCAGAAGATATTCTTAAATGGGAGGATCTGATTTATATCGTAGATTTCTTCCAATCAGGTGGAGATACTAACATATCACTACTTGGAGGTGAACCATTCTTGCACCCTGATATTATCGACTACATCCTCTACATCATCAGTAGAGGAATGCACGTCACAGTGTTTACTTCCGGTGTGGTCAGCGAGAAAGTGCTTGTAGATGCTATTGACAAGCTTGAACGCGTTGATCCGGCAATGTTGTCATTTGTTGTAAATCTTAATAATCCAAAAGAAACTCCTTTTTCTGAAAATGAGACTATTGGAAGGTTCATGAGTGCCTTTGCCCGATTTACCACACTTAGTATCAACGTATATAAACTTGGGTTTGATTACTCATATGCGTTGAATGCTATTAATAAATATGGTCTTCAAAGACATATCAGGCTTGGCCTTGCCCATCCAATACCCGGAAAGAAAAATATGTGTATTCCTCCGGAAAAGATGAGACAAATGGCAGAAGAGTTGATAGCTTATCTTCCGACGTTGGAAGCCTTTGATATTCATTTGGGATTCGACTGTGGAATGCCAATGTGTATTTTCACAGATGACGAGCTCGGAAAACTATTCAAGCATACTTTTGGTCATGTAAATTTCCGTTGTGGCTCCGCTATTGACGTTGGTCCAGATATGGAGGTTTGGTCATGCTTCCCTCTTTCTACGTACAATAAAAAATCACTTCTTGATTTTCAGGATCATAGAGAACTGTGCAAGTATTTTGATGACTTTCATAAGTCGGTCCGGATTGAGGTAGGAGGACTGTATGAGAAATGTGACTATTGTGATTATCGACAGAAAGATTTGTGCTCGGGTGGGTGCTTATCACATTGTCTAAATAAATTTGTAAACGAAGCCAAAATCCGCAATGCACAAGTTTATCCGGTCAAATAAGAACCCTAATACCCACGTATTCGTATGTGAGTATAATTGGCCTATAGAAGAAAGGCTAAAAGGGAGGGCTTTAGTCATTAAGATTAACAATCTTGATGACATTCAGAGCATCAAGAAACACATTGATGAAACTACGAAAATAGATGCTTTCGTATATCGAAATGAGTTCGCATCATTAGAGACGATTGATATTAATCCGGCATGGGGCAATACACCAGTAATATTATATATCAATCGATTAGGGCAGTTCAGAGATGTGCATCCAAAAATTGAGTTGTTAAAGCAGCTCAATGTCGTAATAATATTTACAGCACCCGAACAACAAGCTTGTAAAGATACCCAGATACTCTCCTCTCTTGGAATTCATTCAGGTATTCAACTGTCCCCTGATTCCAAGATGGGCGAAGGAGTGCTTGACTTGATGACTTATTATTTCTACGGCACAATGCCTCATGCAGAAATTGAGCCATTTGCGACAATGGAGAAGTATTATGATGGTGAGAGCTATGTAACTCCGGCATTAGCTGAGTTTATCAACCCCGAGCGCTATATACATATTGACAAGGACCTAAATCTTGCCTTTTCCGTAAAAGACCTGGTCGAAGGTCGGACTCTTAATGATAAGTATCCGCACCTTAGAACAGAAGCTTTTGCTGAAGAATCAGAACGCTTTTCATTGAAATGGCAAGAGTGGTTCATTGATTCTCATAGCTGCACATTCTGTCCCGCATTCCGAGTCTGCATGGGCTATTATTGTAAAGAAGACGGCTCAACACCAGATAACTGCAAATCAGTCATGACAGAGCTTTTGGAGGCAATCGAGTTTAAAAAACAAAGACTTCAACAAAATCATAAAGCGAAATGCCAACTATAATTTTTAAAGCGACAGAAGCATGTAATGCAAATTGCGTGTACTGCGATGTTGTGCATCGCAAAAAGCCTCGTACAATTCCATTGGATTTGTTGAAGCTCGTGTTTGAACGTTTCAATGAATATCTTTCGGAATATCCCAATGAGGAGATTCGAGTAATATGGCATGGAGGTGAACCATGTATGGCTGGACTTGAATTATACAAGACCGCTTTGCAGTATACTAAAGAGGTGTGTCCGGAGACTAAAGACCGCCTGAAATTCGCAGTACAGTCTAATCTCACAATGATGAATCAAGACTTTCTTGATGTATTTTTGGAGATGGGAATTCATGTTATTGGAACGAGTTATGAACCAATACATGGAGTCCGTGGCTTAGGCAAGGTCAGAGACAGTAGACTTTATAATAAAAAGTTCTTTGACGGCATCAATCTGCTCAATAAGAATGGTATTACTTGGGGCTTTATCTATGTGGTCACTAAGCAAGTACTCGACAAACCGTTGGAAATATTCTATCATCTGTCGAACCTTAAATTAAAGGGTGGATTTGATATTCACCCGGTTTTGGTATATGATGATGCTGCGCAAGAGTCTCTTGATACTGCTATTACACAAGAAGAGTATGCTGACTTCCTTGGAGTTGTTTTCAAGGAATGGTGGGAACACAGAGACAGATACCAGCATATTGACCCATTTGACACATATCTGAAACACTACACCTCGGATTATGATTGTCTTGGTTGTTGTGACTCTCCGACATGCGGTCTCCATCTTTACCTTGGTCCCGACGGTGAGACCGCACAATGTGGTCGCGCCGCAGACTGGGATATTCTTCTGTATGGGAATCTAAAAGACAAATCCCTCAAAGAAATATTTTCAGATGCTCAAAGAGCCATGATTGACAATCGCGTCAATGTTTTACCAAAAACAGACTGCAAAGGATGTGAATATTGGCGTATATGTCACGGTGGGTGTCCGTTGGACGCATATAACGGACATAAGGACTTCAACCGTAAAACAGACCAATGCCTGTCAAGGAAGATTTTCCTTAAGAAATATTTTGAGCCCATTACCGGTTTGAAACTCTCTCAACGAAACAACAAATGAGTAATAGAATTGACTATATAACATCAGAGCGTATGGCTTCTGAGAACCCTATATGGATAGATCCGGTAGGTGGTCTCGGAGATATTCTTATGCTTTCGACGGCCATGAAAAGGGCTTTCGACAAGTACGGTAAGCGATTTCATATAAGTCGTCGTACGCACTACACTCGATTCTTTGTCGGACATCCAGCAATAGAAGAAATTGGCAATCCTCCGGAAGATGCAGACATCGTATGCAATGACTATTGGAGCCGCCCTGAATTTTGTGATTTAAACAACAGGGCTCTGCAAATAGTGCTCAAGATCTTTGGCATTGAAGATGATTCCGATGATACCTTATATCTACCTGAGCTCAAAAATGACGAGGCAACAGATCTTCTTATCAAGAACATTCCATGGGGTAAGAAAAATGTTGTCATATCTTTCTCTTCGGAAAGTCCTCGCAAAATGATGCATCCACTAAAATGGCATATAATTGTAGAGAAATTACTCGCTCAACAGTGCTTTGTCATTCAAGTTGGAGGCTATGGCGATATTCCAATTCGTGGGGCATATTCCTTATTAGGGGTTACGACACCTTTACAGATATGTGATATTCTGAAAAAAGCGGACTTGGTAATCACTCCTGATAATTTCATAATGCACGCTGCGAAATATGCAAACAAGCCTGCGATTGCACTCTTTGGCCCTACGGAACCAGAACGGTATGGTTACGCAAATCATATTTGCCTTAAAGCAGATAAAAGCAAGTGTGATTGTGCTGACAGGTGTCTTGGACCTCATGTTTCTGAAAACTATACAACTCCGTGTCCTTTGAATGAAAGACACTGTATGAATAGCTTTGATGAGAACAAAATTGTCGATATTGCAATGACCCTTTTAACAAAATAGTAATGGACGATAAGAAAAAAATCAATCGCCGAGACGCTCTCAAACGAATCGGCAAGATGGCAGCGGCAGCATCCATTGCCACTGTCGCTCCTGGAGAAGTACTTGGAGCCGAGCGAAAAGCTGAGGATAAAATTCCTCTGCTCGCCTACAACAGCTTCTACTCTTCTCTCGCCTACAAAAGTTATCACAGCTACAAGAGTTATAACAGCTATCGAAGCTATTACAGTTACTACAGCTATTATAGCTATTATAGTTATTATAGCTACAGCAGTTACAGCAGCTATTCGAGCTACCGCAGCTACTACAGTTACTATAGTTACAGCAGTTATTCGAGCTACGGAAACTACTACAACTATAACAACTATAACAACTACATGAACTATTTCAACTACTTTAACTACTACAACTATGTTGCTTGGTAATATATTCTGCATGATTCCATGCATGATTGGCACTACTGAGCTTATACTCATTGGTGCTCTCGTTCTTCTCCTTTTCGGAGGGAAAAAACTACCTGAGCTCATGAAGGGACTCGGGCAGGGTATCCGTTCTTTCAAACAAGGCATGAATGAACCAATAAAGGATGAAAAGCCAGTTGTCGATAACGAAGTTAAGCTGCCTGAGGAGAACGTAACAGAAGCGAAATAAGGATGTCAAAAGATACAAGTAAAAATAAATTGACATTTGGTGAGCATCTTGATGAACTCAGAAAGGTGCTTATACGGATTTCATTTGCCGTTGTGTCATTAATGATACTTGTATTCTGTTTTAAGGAGAGCGTATTTAATCTACTTCTTGCCCCTTGTCAATCTGATTTCCTGACATTTTCTTTCTTACGGGAGATGCTGGGAAAACTTGGATTGGATGCAAATCTATTTCCCGGGAATGTAGAACTGATAACGACCGATATATCAAGCCAATTTATGGCACATCTGTCTGTTTCTTTCTATCTGGGCATCTTACTTTCATCACCTTACATATTGTATGAGTTGATGAAATATGTAAGCCCTGCTTTATATGACACCGAGAAAAAGTATGCTTATAGGATCTTAATAGGAGTATATGGACTGTTCTTCTTAGGCATGTTAGTCTCCTATTGGATTCTATTCCCGGTATCAAGTAGGTTTTTATCCTCATACAGCGTTTCACCGGATGTAAAGGCTCTAATATCACTTGATTCGTATTTGTCGCTATTTATATCTCTTACCGTCTTTATGGGAATAGTGTTCCAGTTACCAATCATCGCTTTTTCTTTAGCGAAGATGGGGATTATCGATCATTCGATGATGGCGACTTATCGAAGACATGCTTTTATTCTAATTGTAGTTGTTGCTGCGATTATAACACCGCCTGACATTCTAACCCTTCTCATTGTTGCATTCCCATTATACTTATTATATGAATTAAGCATAATAGGAGTTAGATTGTTGCACAAGCGGCAGTATAAAATACTAAAAACCACATCATAATGGAAACTAAAGTAGTCATTGATGTCGTTTGCGTTCATTGTGGAAGCAAGATTCAGCTGCAAAAAAAGAAAACGCAAGAGCAGTGCAAGCTGGTGTGCCCGGCTTGCAAACATCATTTGCATATACTTTTCAACACCGCTCAGGATCCACAAACATATTCCTTTCTGTCTGTAGAGCAAAAGGCTTCTCAGCAAAAAGAGTCTGAATCAAATGCTCATAAGGAAGAAAGTGAAGATGTGAAGCGAGCTAAGAGAGATAAGACAGTCTATAAGAAAGATAAAAAGAAAGCTCATTCATATGATGATGAAATTCCGGGAGAAGAGGATACTCATAAAGAGAAAAAGCGTCCTAAACTCCGAGAGAATTTGTTTCTTACGAGAAAAAAACTATTTGGTCTTGTAGCTGAGAGATACCAATTGACCGAGGGTAAGACAATTATCGGACGGGATGATGACGATGAGCCAAGTGACATATCTTTGAAAGGAGATGACACTATTAGCAGGCGTTCAATATCAATTGATATTGTTCCGGACGATTATGGCTTTGATTACATTCTAAAAGTCTTGAATGCTTCTAATCCTGTAAGAGTAAATGGCAAACAGATTCGACAGGGAGATAAGACCTATCTGGACCTTGGTGATGTAATTACAATCGGACATACAAACCTTAAGTTTGATAATAGATAGATTATGGAAGCTGAACCTCAATATCTGTTCCTAAATTCTCGAGATGAACTTTTGCGAATTGACATTCAGAATATTGTATATTTTGAGGCCGATGGCAACTATACCAATATTATATCAGTCAACAAACTGAAAGGTGTTGTATGTGTCAATTTAGCCCAAATGCAGAAGCTTTTAAGCGAAAGATTGCTTGAAAAAGCCAACATTTTTGCACGTGTCGGAAAGAAGTATATTGTGAATCTAAAGCATGTATATTCTATCAATACAATCCGACAGCAGATAATACTGAGTGATGGAGCGACTTTTACATATCAGTTGTCAATTGGTAAGGACGCACTGAAAGAGCTTAAACACTTATTTATCGAGAACTCAATTAAATAAAGTATATGGAGCTATTGATAGGAAGAGAGCCCCAAGGGCATCAGCTCATGGTGGTTGCAGATGGTAAACCATATCGAATAGATGTTGGAAACAGTGTGCCAAATTCAGTTAGCCGTTTCAATCCGGCTGACGGAACTGCACATTGCAGGATTGTCATAAGTACCAATGGCATAAGGCTTGAAAATCTGAATGAGATGAATGTGACCTATGTAAATGGAGAGCTGGTTGAATCTTGTAAAGTTAGTCAAGCAAGTGTTATAGAGCTTGGAGAGGAACAATATAGAATTAACCTATCTAAATTATTAAAACTGATAGGATTTCAGCCTACATATTCTATAAAACATCTGCGTCGAGTCTGGGAACGTTATGACAAGGCCTTATTGAGGCTTCAATTAGATGATAAGAAGAAGCAAAATCAGCAAAAACTTCAGGGTATAGTCTCTCAAGTTTCAATGCTCTGTGTAATCATTCCGTCTGTAATGCCGACATTTCCGATTCCACCATGGCTTCGTGCAGTTCTGGTTGTTGGTGCTTTAGGAATGGGAATCTATTTTTATATGAAAGGTAATCAAACAGACAATTCATTCATAGTCAAAAAAAGAGAACTGGACGAGCAATTCAAAGAAGATTATGTTTGTCCTAACCCTAAATGTAAGTCATTTCTTGGTTTTACGTCTTATGATAGTCTAAAAACAAAGAAGAAATGCGGTTCATGCAACTGTAATTATCAAGGATAGCGAAGCAATTTTACCCCTATATGTATTAAACTACCCCCTACATACAATAAGAGAGAATTTGTTTGTTCTCGGCGAATTTCAGCACTAACTTTGCATTATCAGAACAAATAAAAACTCTAAATCAATAAGTTATGGCAACAAACGAAACAACCACAGACAATAAGAAAAAAGACGGTCTGAAATGGAAAGAAGTTACAATCGGTGGCATCTCAGGAATCATTCTTGGTAGTGCAGGCTCTTTTGCCGCATCCGCCGCAACGCTCAATAACACCGAAGATATTTCAGATGGTGAAGTTACCGATGAGAATGCTGAAAACTCAGAAAACAACGATGGCGTTGCAACCGAAAATCAGGGAGCAACCGTAGCGGCTCATGGCAACGTAGCATCTGGAGTAAATGATAATATGTCATTTAACGAAGCGTTTGCAGCTGCTCGTAGCGAAGTCGGTGCCGGAGGTTGTTTCGTATGGCATGGCAATGTTTACGGAACGTACTATGCAAGCGAATGGAATGCCATGTCTCCTGCTCAGCGTGATGAGTTTGTAAGCCAGACTACCGGTGTCGATACATCTCATTCCCATGCTCCTCAGCAAACTTACGCCCAACATTCTACTGGAACTCAAACTCAGCAGGGTACCGGAACTCCGGAAAAAGAGGAAGAAACCGTCGAGGATGATATGACTGTTGAAGTACTCGGTGTAGAACAAGTTCAGAATGAAGATGGTTCTGTCTCTAATATCGGAGTTGCCGGTGTCAATGGTCAAGCAGTTTACTTCATTGACGTTGATGGTCAGGACGACCAGTTTGAGCTTATGGCTACCGATGTTAATGCAAACGGACGCCTTGAAGAAAACGAAATTACAGACATTTCTGATCAGCACATGTCTGTATCTCAGTTCCAGGATCTTGCTCAGAACAGCAATACTGGCACAGGTAGCGGTACCGGTAACGAAGTAGAAGAATACTACGCATCAAATGAGAATCTGCCTGACTATGTAAACGATGCAGATCCTGTTGACCTCGCATAAAGCACAACGAATGAAAAAAGCGATTTATCACATATTCTTAATGTTAATCGCATCATTTCTTACTCCACAAGTAGCACAAGCCAAAGTGCTACTTGTGGCTGTTGGAATTGGTGATTATCCCAAGCCCATCAACAAGTTAAATCTTCCGACAAAAGATGCAATTGCCATACAGAAACTCATAGATAAGAATGGGGATTCTGGAACCGCGATCCTTCTTGATCAACAAGCAACCAAGTCTGCAATATTATCAGAAATTCATGCTCGCTTTGACCATGCAAGCACTGATGATATAATTATTTTCTTTTTCAGTGGGCATGGTTATAAAGGCGGTTTTGTGGCTTATGATGGAGAACTCCCTTATAGTTTGATTCGGGAGGCGATGGGTTCAAGTAAATGTAAGAATAAGATGATTTTCGCTGATGCATGTTTCTCTGGGAAAATGAGGCAAGGCAAACGACAAGTGAAGGAGGAAAATTCAGACTCTAATGTTATGCTGTTCTTGTCTTCCCGGGATAATGAAACCTCCATTGAAAGACGAGATATGACTAATGGCTTCTTTACAATCTGTCTTAAAGACGGATTGTCAGGAAAGGCTGATGCAGACCGAGATAGGACTATCACGGCAAAAGAGATTTTCAATTATGTAAGTAATAACGTGAAGAAACTCAGCCGGGATAAGCAGCATCCGGTTATGTGGGGAAACTTCTCTAACACAATGCCCGTAATACGATGGTAAATATCAGTCATAACATACAGTTTATATTTTGTCTCCTGTTGTTTTCAATAATAGGAGAACTATCCTATGCACAGACAATTGCTTTTAACACTGAAAATGTAGAATATTATATTCAAAATAGGAAAATTGGGTTGAGGGATGTTTCAACAAAAAAAATTGTTGTGCCATGTAAGTATGACTATATCGGAACATATTCTTCTACTCACAAGTTAGCTCCATTTAAAAAATCAGGACTATGGGGTCGTTATTTAAATGATAAAGCCGTGGAGACAATTAAACCTAAATATGAAGAAGCAAGAGCATTTTCTACAAAGCACGGTTTAGCACCTGATAAACTGAATGGAAAATGGGGATTCATAAATAAGTCCGGGATTTTAAAACTCGCATGTAAATATGAGGATGTTGGAGGCTTTAATGATGAGGGACTAGCCCGAATTAAACTGGACGGGAAGTGGGGTATAATTAATACCGCAGGAACAGTCGTCATCCCTTGCAAATATGACGATCTAAATAATTTTAGCAAACAAGGTTTTGCAACGGCATCATTGAATAAATTATATGGTACAATAGATAAAACTGGGAAAATCTTAGTTCCATTTAAATATGAGTCTTCATTATATTTTAATGATGAAGGATATGCCGTTTGTAAAAGATATGGCAAATATGGTATTGTTGACCGAAATGGTAACGAGACCACAAAATGTATTTATGTCGCCACCGGTTCTCTATCTGAAGGCTTATTATGCGTGCAAGCAAATGAAAAATGGGGATTTATTGATTATATGGGCAATGTCATTATCCCTGTGGTATATAAGTATAAGATGGATTTCCTTAATGGAATAGTCGGTATGGATGATAGCGACGGCGGCTCGTATATTTTAAGTAAAGATACAAGAAGAATTGCTGCCTTTCCTGAATGTTCCTTTATTACACGGTTGGGGTATTATGATGATGGAACTCTTTTTGTAGTTCATGAATCTGACGGTGATGGATTAGTAAATAGTGAAGGCAAGTATATACTTCCAGCAACATTTAAAGATGTGGAAATTTTTCATGGCTTTAATCTTGTTGGCGTTAAGAAAACTGATAAATGGGGTTTCGCAAATATTGATGGTACTATTCAAATACCATATAGTTATGACGAGATCGGATATCATTTTCAGAATGGGCATATTGCCTGTAAAAAAAGTGATAAATGGGGAATTATTGACACACATGGAAATAATCTCATACCATTTGCATACGATTTGATTGAACAAAATGGCATGTTCTCACGAACTAAGAATGGTGACAAGTGGGGCGCAATTGGTCCGGATGCTAAAGTCGTATTTGAGCCTAAATATGATGAAGTTGGTTATCCGACTACGTCATTAAGATATTATCCGGTAAAGCTAAATGGTCAAGATGGCTATGCTGATTATTATGGAAACGACACTTTCTAAGATAGATATGATACAATTTCGTAGATTAATTATTTGCATATTTTTAGCTACCTGTGCATTATTAGCAGAAGCTCAGGTAACTGCTATTGTCGCTACAAAAGATTCCGGTCTTTCTTCTCAAACTTGGTTTACAACAGGAAAGAACGGAGAGATGAGAGAGAATGATATAAAAAATAACTGGAATTACGATAGATATATCACAGCCGCTGGATACACGTCCAATGGTTGGTTTATTGCTATGTCTAAAGGCGTTACTTGGACTAATCAATCTTATAAAACTTCTTCTTCTTGGCCTGATTCTTATGTTCATGAGCAGAAAGAGAAGGGATATATGATAACTTCATTAGCTTCAAGTGATAGTCGTTGGCTAATTGTGACTTCACAAGGAACAAGTATCACAGATCAGCAGATATGTTCTGCCCCTTGGTCTTCTCTTAAAGACTGGATAAAAGGATGGTGGGATAAAGACTACTACATAACCAGCATTGCTTGTCAGAATTCACTGTGGACAGTGGTAATGAGCAAAGGTAGTGGAGTTAAATATACTAATCAATCGTATTTTGGAGCTGATTCAACTTCCGAACTTAAGAAGAAGATTAAAGAAAAATGGGATGAAGGATATTTGATTACTTCGTTGGAATATGGCAATGGATCGTATTTATGTGTGATGTCCAAGTATCCCGGAAGTACAGGCGGAGTTCAGTCTTGGATTATCAATACAGATTTTGAAAAAGACTTAAAGCAGCGAACTGAAGAAGGATATTTAATAACATACATCGGAGGATAAAATATGAAACTGTCCCAATATACATCAATCATTATCGTCGCTTTCATTGCTTCGATATTTTCAGCGGGAACACAAGCCCAAGTAAACAATCGCCTTCCGCGTAGAGCCATAATAGGCGCTATGCAGAATGCTATGCAAGATACTACCGGATCAAAACTCAAACCGTTCGTTTGTAAGCCAAACACCAAGAGTATAACCATAGAGGTCACTAATCTTTCGGTTCCAGAGGAACGTCCTTACATCATTACGGCGGATTCTCTCGGTATTACTTTGGAAATATTTAGAGGTGATGAACACGTCTATAATGAGTTCTTTCAATACCGAGGAAGTAACTTTGCCAAGATTATGGCAAAAGTGAAATCTGCGAAGTTGAAAAAAGTAAAAGCTCATGGAGTCATGCTTGATGGTGGCAACTCTACAGTGCTCAGTTTTCAAAACGCACGTGGAACATATTTTTCACTATCTGACAATTCCGGGAGCATGGATTATGAAGGAGATTTTGACGGTGTAATCACTGAAATTACTCGACAGATACCAAATTTTCAGGCAATTATCTGTAAGGACTACGAATCTCCCAATTCCTTGAAAGCAGATGAAGTCAAGATTAATGGGACGGTTTGTAATTTTGTGACTCCAAATGAAATATCAGGTATTATTACTGTAGATACATCATCTCCAACAATAGTAGCACTTAATGAACAGGATGCTACTTTATCTTTGAGTTGGCTTACATCTTCTGGTTTGGATGTCAAGGTAATAGCTCTTCGTAAATTCAAGGGTAAAAAGAAAAAAACAGAATTTTACGGCTTTTCTTTTGAAAACATCGTTAAAGATGCCCTTAAACCAGACTCTTATGTATCAAAAGGCGATAAAACAATTGCAAAATACTCCATCAATGATAAGACTGCCTCTTATGCGATATATGACACTGGGTCTGGAAGAGTAGTTGTAGTTCAGGTAAATGACAAAGATGTAGTATAACGGCTATACCATTATATGCGTAAATAAATTAGTTTGTATTGTCAATTACATAACTATGATGAAACGATTACTAATTTGTTGTTTCCTATTGTTTCCTACTCTGCTTGTGTGGGGTGCAGAAACAGGCTTGTTTACCTATGAGGGCGGATTTTTTGTTAAAAGTGGCAACACATGGAAGGAGTATCGCCCCAAGGATAAACCCGGTGTATGGGCTATATACACCCAATATAACGAGGAGTCAAACTATTATAATATCAGTAATAGTAACTATACTTTAGCTATACCGAAGGAATCTAAAAACGATTTCTATAAACGTGAAAATGGAGAATGGAAAGTCCTGTATAAAACGCGAGTAATATATCCGAGCTTTATGGATTCGTCAGTCCGGCTTTTCTGTTTTAAGACCGGATACTATGTACGTGATGGTAAAAAGTGGCGCTTATATCTTCCGGAAAAACAATCTTCATATTGGGCGGACTTTGAGCAATACGATGAAGATGAAAAGTTTTTTTATTTGAAAAACAATAATGATAAAGTCTGTGTACCAAAACGCGCAGACCTAAGTTGTTTCCTATGGAATAAACACACCGAAAAATGGGAAGCCAACTATTCGATAACTGAAATCTACGACCTCATATAAATTTTGTCTTTCGATGAATAAAATTTATAGTCTCTCTGAATTAGATGAAATTTTGAAATCCGAACATTCCTCAACATGTTTTTATAGAGGTCAAATAAGAGATTACAATTGGCCTTTATGGCCTTCAATGTATAGAGGTTGTTCTCGTTCTAATATTTTTCAAATTAAGAATATTCCAAGTCAATATCGGCGTGGCGAATATTTCGCTTTCAGGTCGGTGTATTTATATGAAAATCAAGCAAAGTCTGAAGAGTTTCTGCGACAACGTGAGTTGAAAAAACTTATGATGAGCTACGTGCGAAATGCCTTGGGTTTTTGTTTATCAGAGGCCTTATTCCAACAGGCTGGTTGGAGTTCTCAAGGATTAGATGTCTCATCTGATTACAAGGTAGCACTTTTCTTTGCGACTCATAACTTTATTGACGGCAAATATTACTTAGACAATAATAAGGAGAATGTACATATTCTTTATAAATGGGATATTCCAATCCAAGAATGGTCGTTGGAATGCTTAAATCATCATGACTACTATTCGTTGCCAGTCGTTTTCCCTACTAATGATATCATGGAGTTATTTGAAGATTGTGAAACGATAGAGGAGCATTTACAGTCAATAGCCCAATATCGTAAAGAAATTGGATGGAATCCGCTTGACTTTAATTTAGATGTAATACGAACTTGTAGACCTTATAAAATTTTAAAATTCCCTAAAGTTTGGAAATCAGAATCACGAATTGCAATGCAGAAAGCCGCATTACTATTCCCAGATTTCATAGATATTGAGGTAATCAGCCCATACATTACAGACTCTGCGATATTAAATTTAATGAAGGATGGAGGTCAGATGTTAGAGGATTTATCTCGATCAAAAGGTTGCAGATCTTATTTGTTTAAGGCTACACCATTTGAAATTAACACTTTCGCAAGGGATATTCCGGATATATATCCCTCAACTGATATATCTCATGTTATGCTTAAAGGTTGGATGCAATCATTCTTCAAAAATGAATTTGGAACGCCAATGTTAGTGATTCCAGGTCTTGATCCTATGTCTCATATCGATGCGAGTTTAAATTTTGACAAACTTAGGTATATAGATTACGGGGAATTGTATAACCAATAAACCATAGACAAAAGTATACTCATAAGATAAATGGATGATATTGTCAACTTTATAATAGGAAATTCAGGACAAATAGTTTCTGGTGTAGGAGTCTTGATTTTGGCCATAATACATAAGTTTAGAAAAAGTTGGAAATCGAAATTGAATATCGAAGGTCAATGGCAAGGTATGTCTCTCTATATACCTCTACAAAATGATTCTGACCACGAATGTATCTATAAACTAAGAGTCACAATTAAACAAAATGGCCCATATATTAACTTCAAAGAAAGTATTTATGAAATTTTGGATGATCAACATACTTTAATGCAAAGACCTGAAAGAATAGTAAAGGGACAGGGTAAATTTCATGGAGACAAAGATATTATTATACGCCTTCAGGAACAAAAAGGGCTAACATGTGGTGTGATTTATATGATTTCAGATTATTGGGGAAATGAACTATCTGGCTATATTGTTGTTACTAATCCTTTTGACGGAAAGCCTGTAGTTGTCAGGATACTATTACGAAGGGTCGGAAATCAAATAGTTAAAGTTGATGATTTAAAGTTTGAAGAATTAAAATTTATACACGATAAGTTCTTAATATAAGTTTATGCTTAATGTTAGTCTCCGAACTGTTACAATTGATGATGCTCAAGATATTTTTATTCTTATAGATAAGAACAGAACTATTCTTCGTCAATGGTTAACATTCATTGATGATAGTACAAGTGTCGATTTTACAACTAAATATATCGGTAGAACAAGTTTATATAATCCTAATGGCGATATAGTATATGTTATAGAATATAATGACGATATAGTGGGGTTAATTGGATTTGAGTCCATCAACATCTATAGAAAGAAAGCAGAATTGGGATATTGGCTTTCTCCTGAATATCAAGGTAAGGGAATTATGAAAATGGCAGCACTATTAGCATTAAAGTTAGGGTTTGGAAATCATTCATTTAATCGCATAGAGATTAAATGCGCAAGCAATAATATAAGAAGCATAAAAATAGCAGAATATTTAGGATTTACCTATGAAGGAACTGAACGAGATGGAGAACTTCTTTCCGATGGCCAATTTACCGATGTTCGAGTCTATAGTATGTTGGAACGGGAGTATATTAAAAATATATCATATTAGAAAGAAGAGAGTATTATTGATACCACAAAGTTAGTTAAAATCCAGTATATCACCAAAGTCGACCATAACGACAACCTCGACGGCGCAATAACATTTCCCGAGCTAATTGAAAGGCTCTGCAGGCTATAAGTTCATTCCGGTGCTCGCCAGAATAATTCGTCATCTGTGGTCTTATCCCCGATGAATGATCTATCACCAATCTCCTCGACTGGGGCGAGTGTTATCCATTTTCCTTGCGGATGATTTGCAGGCCCTTCTGTTGAATCTTGGCTGACGGTATTGGCCATCATATAGTACAGATATTGGGCAAGAAATTTGTTGAGATATGTTTTGGCTAACTCTTTGTTCCCGTTATAGTCAGCATCATCATTGACATTCATCGGAATGTCGTTGATGAGGTTATGCCGAATTTCAGACGGAGAAAGAACATTGTCATTCATATCCGTTATGTATGCCCCATAAGTAGGGTCGAGAAATATCCATTTATTGAGTTTCTTGCTCCATGCCGCAACAAAGACATGGTAGCATCCCTCATCGCTTTTGCGTCTATATCCCTTGATGTATTTTGCTTTTATTCCTATGCTTAGAAGTGCTTCAGTGAGACATATTGATTGCACGAAACAGTTGCCGGGATTTCCGACCCAACCGGTCGCCGACATGAGAGATAAAAGATTTAGACCAACATTTGGCACCGCATCTCCTTTGTGTCGGATCTTGCTATGTACCCACCTGCAAAGGCGTATCATTTTATCTACGTCTGTGCCTTTGCCTGAAATTTTCCATAAATGGAATCTGCGACGGCATCTTTCAAAAGCATATCTATATTTGGATGCATATTCAAATGCTACGTTCAATGTCTTCTCATCCTTACGGTATGGGCCACTCAACTTCAATGTCTTTTCTGTCGGATTCGAACGTTCTTCGTTATATGTCCAACCAATTTTACGCAATTTATGGGCGCGGGTCCAAGAATTGAAAACATGGGCTATAACTCTCCACATATAGGATGCTCCTTCGCCAATGGCATCATCAATGTACTTGTTATGACCATAACATCTGTTTACCCATTTTGATGTGGCAAGCAAGTCGTGTTTTATATTCTCCAATTCATCTGTTGACTTCTCAGAGAGAGTATCTGCAATATTCTCAAAGGGGAATTTCGACTTGCCCTCAACCTGATAGTTTTCAAAATATGTACGGTAGTCATCCGTTACATGTATGAGTTTCTTTGGCAAAACGCCTTTTACTACAAACGATTGTAGATTGCTGCACCATGATGCGGCGAGATACTCATCGGATGCAAAAATATTGGCTTGAATGGTTATCGACTTTAGTTTTCGACAGCTGGATATGAAGCCGCAGCTAATATAGCCTATTGTCCCTGTGATTTCGAGTGTCTCCAAATCATCCATGTCATAAAATGATCCATGAACCAGCAACCCGACATTGTGTATTGCGAGATGTTTGATACCTCCGAGACCCATTGTCGCCAAATACGGGATAGATGGAACATCTTCAAGAATTATCCTGTCATATGTGTGTTGACGCAATTTCCCAATTACCTTGAGAATGTCGCGTCTGAACCCAATTCTGATTATCTGAGTTCCATGTTCAACAGTCTGTTCTGCGAACAGATGATGTATGTTCCGAGGTATCTTCAATTCTCTGGACCTTTCGCTTATATCTTATGAGCAGTTATTATGGTATTGCTGTTTGCATTGACTGTAATCCTTACATATCCTGCGGTAACATACCAGTTTTTTCCTTTACGCTCAAATGTGGCAGAATCTTCAAGAATGAAACATCTGCAAAAATCTACAACATCCAGAGATTCCGGCAAGTTGAGATTTCTTCTGATACGTTCAACACCTAATGGAGTTGTATGCAAGTCCGTTATACTAAACGGATATTCTGCTGTCTGACACATAATCAATCCCAGTCGTTAAGGTTGGCGATAAAGTCGTCAACAGATGATTCATCAAATAGTTCCGGCAGTTCGCCGGTGTTGATGTGATAGTCGTAATCGGCCATCATATCATCAACGGTGTTTTCTCCGTAGTCATTGTATTCTTCTTCCATAATATCAGTTAGTATCAGTAGAATGTTCACCAGACTCCTGAGCGGCTTTTCGTCGGACGTCTTTCGCTTTCTTCTTTGCCTCCCTTCTCGCCGCGTCCTCTTGAAGCTGCTGTTTCAGAGATTTTACGATTTCCGGTTTCTCACGCTTAAATCTCTTTTCATAGAGGTTCTCGATATGTTGTGACAGCAGTGTCTTCCACGGTTCCTGCTTGTGGTTGTCAATCTTACGGAGAGAATCCGGTTTGAATCCCAGTTCACGTGCCATCTGCACTTGCACATCAGAAAGATGGTGACGTTTCTGCGCCACCATCCATTCCTCTATTATAGTGCGTTTTGATGCCATTACTTTGCAACTTCCTCTTTGAAACAGTTTGCCGGTTTGAAAGCCGGAATGTTGTGAGCCGGGATAACGAGTGTGGTGTTCTTGCTGATGTTGCGGGCGGTCTTCTCGGCTCTCTGCTTCACCACAAACGAGCCGAAGCCACGGAGATACACGTTTTCGCCGTGCGCGAGGCTATCCTTGACAACGGTCATGAACTGTTCGATTACGGAAACAACCGCAGCCTTGTCGATGCCGGTTGTCTTTGCGATTTCACTCGCTATTTCTGCTTTAGTCATTTTCTTGTAGTTCTCTAAAATTGATGATAAATAGATTACAAAATTACAAAAAATAACTGAATTTCGGAACGAATACCGCGCACAACGCCGCCTGTGGCGGCCGAAATTTTGGGCAAAAATGAGCGGGCGACTTCATCTCGAGGTCGTCCACTCTGACTATGAAACATCTTATGCTGTTATTCTTTCTTTGATGAGGTGGGTGTTGGCGTTGATGAGGTTGACGATGCGGTCGTGATACTCGGTGTTCTGATTGCAGACACCTCTTGACTGAACCACCTTCATGGTCTTTAGGTCTACCTCGATGGTCTCGATTATCCTGCCGTCTATCCTCGCTGAGAAGATAAGGCTGTCCTCACGCTGGTCGTAGGCTGCGCTGAAAAGGCATATATGCTGACTTTCAGCCTCCTGTCGGTATTCCTCAACGCTTTCCAATACCTTGACCTCAATCTCTCCGTCATTGATACGGATGCCGAAGAACTTTTCTTTCTGTTCCTTGAAACTCGCTTCCCTCTCTTGGGCATTGCGGATGTCCTCGGCTTTCTTCTCCTTATCTTGGATAATTTGGAGTTTTCTCACATAGCGGTCGTGTTCCTCTTGAAGATTGGCGGGG
>ULVX01051255.1_pt1 | contig 30857 bp, 28 predicted proteins | sample 1959811 | NCBI WGS metagenome assembly ULVX01 (sample SAMEA4835797, study PRJEB28245) | human gut metagenome | biome: gut microbiome; material: fecal sample | place: Denmark | collected 2008
TTCTCTTTTTGACTAGTCCTATTTATATGCTAACATCAGGATGCTAGATCAGGAATTAAAGACAATTCCATCATTCAATGCAAAAGCATTTGCGGATGGCGTTGTAATGAAAGTTAAAGCAGATACAATTGAACCTCAGATTCATAAGAAAACTACAACGAATACAGAGGATGAATTAGTTCAAGAAGCAAAGAGAAATCATCTAAGAAATGCATCTTCTAAGCGTGAAGTGTTAGAAAAAGGAACTTACACGAAAAAAGTTATGTTTGTGAACGAAAAAGCTGCTAAGTTAATGACTGGTGGCATGTGGAAAGTGGTAGCGGGAGCTGCAGTTGCTGCAACTGCTGTGGTCGGAAGTTATACGGTTGTTAATAAAATTATGAATGATAAATACAAGTCAGTTGAAGAAGATGGAAAAATATCGAGTGATCAAAAGATTACAGAATCTGGAAAAACATGGAAAATAAAAAGCGAACAATGTGCTTACAGAATAGACGAGAAAGTTTTTTTTATTAAATTACATACTAGTTATATGCCACTGTATAATTCTCCTTTTGATAATGATAAAACAGATTGTGTATTAAATTTTCAGATGTGGCTTGGTGATTCTGGTACAGGTGGTACAAAAGGAACATTAGCTGGAATTATTATGCATCCAGTTCAAAAGGAAGAAGAGGATGAAAATGATTGGGCAGCGATTGGAAATGTAGATGGAGATGGAGAAAAATATTATGTAAAACTTAAAGACAAAGATTATACCTATTTTAGTAAAATTGAGGATAATCCAATATCTTATACAGATTATAATGATGAAGATAAATTCAAGTCGGCATGTGGTGCTAATTTGTCCGATTCGATTCAAGTAGCTCATATTGAAATTGATGATAATAGAGAATTTATGGCAACAAAAAATAAGAATAATTTGACATATTTTAATGGGGAAGTTATAGAATATCAAAGATATACTCAATTGTGTGATGGGACATTAGTCTATTATTAAAAAATTTAATCTAAAATTAACACAGTAAATTATAGTTATAAAACACGGTCACTTGTGTAGTAGAAAAATAAATTAATTTTAGATTTGAGTATCTTATAATTGAAGGAAAAGTTATTGATTAGTGGATTTTTGAAACTTCACATGTGTAGTTTATTTGGATGGAGAAAAGATTTATGGATGTAGAGAAACAAAAGAATGATGATACTTCAAATGTTGAGAGCTTAAAACGAAATAATAGACTTTTTCTTGTAGGCCTAATAATTGTGTTTTGTTTAATGTCTTCTGGACTTGTTTATCAACAAAGAGAGATTATTAGTTTAAAGGATGATTTAAAAGAAGTGGCAGATAGTGTTAAGTATGATTTAAATAGACATTCAAGTATAGATTCAGATGAAGAGTTAGAACTAAAAGTAGATGCTTTAATGAGTACTGATTGGTTTAAAAAACGTACAATTGAAAATTCTTTGGATAAGAAAAGTATTTTTGCGGCTGACAATTCTGATTATTATGTTTACATGTATAAAGATGATTGTGGTTTTTGCAAAGAGACAGAGGCTCATATGTTTGAAAAGTTGGAAGCAATAAAGAAGAAAAATATTTATTTTGCAGATATTACAGAAGCAAAAGAAGAATCTGATAAGGGTGTTTCAAAGAAGGAGGAAATTCTTTGGGCAGAAGAATCAGATGAAAGAGAAGTTTATACAACAACAAAGAATGATTTAGCAATTTCAGGAACGCCAACAATGATCAAAGTATCTAAGGGTAAGAAAGATATTATGGTTTATGTTGGATTGGATGCTATTGAAGCTGAGTTAGGTATTGATTAATAATCGCAATTTTTTTACAATTGAAAGAAAGTGTAATTTTAGAAATATTGTAAAAAATTATTAAGGAAAGGCCAAAAGATAGAAATAAAAAAAGAAGGTGTACTCATGAACAAGAAAATTAAACTAATTTTAGAAACAGTCGTAATATGTATAATTCTGTTTAGTGTTTTTTATACTGGTTTTATGGCTTATTCCAAACGTTTAACATATGATAAAATGGAAACTGATAACAGTTCTTATACTCCCATTGAGACTATAGACGACCAAGAAGTTCATATTGATGGGTTCCCCGTCATTTATATTGAAGGGAATAATGAAATATATAAAGATGATTGGGAAACGTTCTCCTCTGAATTGCAAAAATATTGCAATATTCCTTGGTTAACCAAAAACGTTTCTTCTATTCATTATTGTTCAGAAGATGTTTTTTACAATGCTTTAGGTGAAAAGCAAAAGCTTAGTACAGACTCTATAGAAGGATTTGCTGATTCAAGTAATAATTCTGTATATATCAAAGAAACAGATAGTGCGGGATATGATGAAACAATCATTCATGAATTTGGTCACGTTTACGATTACACATATCAAATAACTGATAATTATGATTTATCCATTTTAGAAAACAATCAAAAGAAAATTTGTAAAAATGGAGCTACTGGTGATAATCCTCATTGTCGCTCAAACAACAAAGAGACCTTTGCAGATGCTATTATGTTTTACATTCTCTACCCGAAAGCAGATTACATCCCTGAAGAAGTATTCAACTGGATTGATACGCTGCCTAGATAGTATTCAAAACAACAAACAAAAAAAAGATGTCTCATTTGTGGACACCTTTTGATATGTTTAAACGAATGTTAGATAATATCTTCCCAATTTTTTAAAGTTGAACGTGTTTTCAAAAATATTTCATCAGAAGATAAATCAACGTTGTTTTCAACTTTTTGTCTCATAGTTTTATAATCATCAATAGTTTTATGAATCATGTTTATTATTTGGCTTCTCTTTCTATTTAAATCGGCAAAAACATTTCTATTGACTGATACGTTAGAAGTATAGAGATTTATTTCATTTCTGTTCATGATTAGCATTTTACAGAAATCAAGGCCTGGTCTGGTTTTATTTCCTGTATTATAAACAGGAATCGAATAACTTCTAGGACATTTGCTACGCAATGGTATAAGTATGATCTTGTTTTCATAAGAAATTCCATAATAATATGGTCTTACTTTTCCAGAATGATTATTCTTATCTAATGTTTCTTCTAAAGAATCCCTAAATTCGTCATTTATCTTCAAAAATCTCGTAGCCATAATATCTCCAATAAAAAAAAGCATCTATATAAGATGCAGGTAAGCCATCCTTGGTTGCCGTTAGTTTTTTTCTACCTCTACTTTTTTCAAAGCGACTTGTTGCTGACTTAGGACAATCGGTCAGAACCCTAAATAACTGCCGTTAGTTTTTTTCTACCTCTACTTTTTTCAAAGCGACTTGTTGCTGACTTAAGACAATCGGTCAGAATCCTCAAATGAAGGATGGCGGAATAATAATGTAAGACAGTCCCCTGTTTACAACAATAATATATCACAAGTAGTGTAAAATGTAAATTAACAATCTTATCATTTCATCGAATCAACAACGTCACAAACTCCCTATCATGTCCATACGGTCTAATTTGGATACCTGTTGTTTTGATATGTACACCATCTTCCATAGAGTATTCCTGTCCGTAACAGATAAATGTCAAGAAATTCTCCACCAAAGCCAAATCAATTCCATTTTTCGTATCTGCATACTGAACCATGTCTAAACAATTGTAGAGACTACATTGTTTAATGACTGTTTTTTTTTCTTTATTAGTATAATCAAACGAATAGAAAACAGCTATATGTATAGGATTGTAAAGATAGAGATGCAAAGCAATCTATATATGAATAACATGCAATGCAGCACGGCTAGTAAAAGACGTGCTGCATTGCGAAAAAAAGTTTATTATACGTATGTAAGGTGACATATGGTACAAAATATACAGGTACAATATCAATCGGTAGTGATTTATTAGAGATGGTTATGGAAAGAATTTCAAAAGATGTAGTAATTCATTTGAAGTTGAACTATAATAAATATACAAATAGGGGACAAATATTTTTGTCTCTTTTCTTTTCGTGTGGAGGGTTTAATGGAAATCATTATTTTAATATTATTAAGTATTGTGATTGTATGTTTAATTGTTTTGTTGATGCAAAATAAATCAAAGGAAAGTGTTTCCTCAAATTCGGATTCTTTGATTCTTCAAAAGAATTTTGAATATCTTTTAAAACAAGTACAGGATGTTCAAAAGAATCAGGCTACATCTAAAATGAGTTTGAATCAAATGGAAGACTATTTGTATCGTATGAATCAAGTTATGACAAACACAAAATTAAGAGGAAACTGGGGAGAATATCAATTGGATATGCTTCTAAGTGTATATTGTGGTCAAAATCCATCCATTTATTCTATGCAGTATACTTTGCCGAATGGAAAGATTGCGGATTGTGCTTTTCATTTGCCAGATACTAATAAAGTATTGTGTATTGATTCAAAGTTTCCAATGGAAAACTATTTAAATTTACAAGAAGATATGGATACGTATTTAAGGCCTTTTAAGATGAATATGAAAAAGCACATTGATGATGTGGCTAATAAATATATCAATATAGATACGATGCCTTATGCCTTATTGTTTGTGCCTAGTGAAGCTATTTATCAATTTGTTTGTGCAAAATGCGATGATTTATTCACATATGCCCTTCAAAAACATGTGATGTTAGTATCACCAACGACACTTGTAGCAGAGGTGATGACTTTATTATCAAGTACTAAAGATTTTTATAGAACAAGTCATATGGAAGAAATCGAAAGAAATATATTATTGCTTCAAGAAGATGCGAATCGTCTTGTGGAAAGAAGTATAAAGGCAGAAAAAACATTGGAAACTTTGGCAACGCAATTTCATGCGGTTTCTATTTCTGCACAGAAATTATCAAGTCGAATGACTAAGATGGGAGAAGACGAATGATTAGTACATTAAAGGGAAATATAGCTTTGTTGGATTTTGATTTGATTGTCGATCCAACCAATCAACAAGTATTACCGATGCAAGGAGTTAGTGCACAAATATTTCATCAAGCCGGAAGTGAAATGATGAAAGCATGTCAAGAATTGAATGGTTTAGAGGTTGGGAAAGCTAAAATGACCAAAGCTTTTAATTTACCATGTAAGGCAGTTATTCATACGTGTGGACCACGCTATATGGATGGAACGCATAATGAAGATGAATATTTAGCCGCTTGTTATTGGAATAGTATGGCATTGGCTTATGATTATATGCGAAAAAATGATATGGAATCGATTAATATTGCTTTTCCATGTATTTCTACAGGTATCAATGCATATCCAAATCATGAGGCTTGTGTAATTGCGATTCAAACTGTAAAGCGATTAATGAATAAGTTTCCCGAGACAAAGGCGATTCATGTATGTTTTGTATGTGATAAAACAGAAGATTACATGTTATATAAAGAGGCACTAAGATTGCGATGAAATCTATGGTTGATTTATCCCACGAATTCATAAGGCCAGTTCTTCATAAACAAGCAATATGTGTAGATGCTACATTAGGACAGGGAAAAGATACAGATTTCTTTTTGTCGCAAAATGTGCATAAAGTATATGGCTTTGAAATTCAAAGGGATGTTTTTGAAAGTACAAAAGAACGATTGGATGATCAAAGAACTTGTTTCTATAATGTTGGACATGAACATGTGGAAGAATATATTCATGAAGAAGTGGATGCGATTCTCTTTAATTTTGGTTATTTTCCTAAAGGAGATCCTAAAATTACAACCCAATCTTCTTCAAGTGTAAGTGCAGTTAGACAAGCTTTAAACCTTTTAAAAGTAAAAGGAAGAATGGCACTTGTGATGTATCCACATGATACGGGTAAAGAAGAGGCAATTTGTGTAGAAGAGTTTTTAAAAACACAAACAACGATTCAGGTACAGAAGGTGCAGAATTTATTGGTGGATCATTGTCCATATCTATTATTAATTGAGAAAAGAAGATGATTTAGGTACTGTATATAGGTACCTTTTTCTGTTAAAATCATATAGTGAATTTTGAAATGAAGGAGTATATATGGAAGAAATAAAAGATAAAGATTATTCATTAGAAGCGGTTCCAGAAAGTGCAAGAAAAGGGTTTCGAAGTATGTTTTTTGTCATGCTTGGATTTACTTTCTTTTCTGCAAGTATGAGTGTAGGAGCAAAACTAGGAAATGGTTTGGATTTTAAAGAATTTGTTTTAGCGTGTGTCATAGGAGGTATTATTTTATCTATTTATTGTGGAATATTAGCCTATATAGGATCTGACACAGGACTAACAATGGATTTGCTTTGTCGAAAAGCTTTTGGTAAGAAAGGTTCTTATTTATCAAGCTTAGTTCTAGGGTTTACACAAATTGGATGGTTTGGCGTTGGTGTAGCGATGTTTTCAATTCCAACAGCACAACTTTTAGGCATCAATGAATGGGCATTGACAATTGCAGCTGGATTATTGATGACTTTGACAGCTGCTACAGGTATGAAGGCATTAGAAATTGTAAGTACGATATCCGTACCTTTAATTGTTGTATTGGGTGTCTATTCGATGGTTACTGCCACAACTGATGGTGGTGGTCTTGTGGCTGTGTTTGCACAATCGGCTGGAAAAATCAGTGTGTTTACAGGAATTGGATATGTGATTGGTTCCTTTATTTCTGGAGGGACAGCAACACCGAATTTTATTCGGTTTGCGAAAAATAATAAAATTGCGGTTTGGACAACTGTTATTGCGTTTTTCTTTGGAAATACATTAATGTTTTGTTTTGGTGCGATTGGAGGTGCATTTACAGGTGCTGATGACATTTTCTATGTCATGATTGCACAAGGCTTGGCAATTCCTGCTATTATTGTTTTAGGAGCTAATATTTGGACAACAAATAATAACGCTCTTTATACAGGTGGTCTTGCGATTAGTAATATCACAAATATTCAAATGAAAATAACAACATGGATTGCAGGAATTATCGGTACTATCTTATCTATTTGGTTGTATTACAATTTTACAGGTTGGCTTAACATACTGAATTGTGCGTTGCCACCAATCGGAATTATTGTCATTTTGGATTTCTTTATGAAAAGAAAAAAATATAAAGATAATATGGATGTAGGTGATTTTAATAGTTTCAATATTGTTGGTGTTATTGTTGGGGCTATTGTTGCGAATGTCCTTGCTTGGGGAATTGCAGCGGTAAATGCGATGATAGTTGCAGCCATATGTTATTTTATTGGATATGTAAGAAAGAAAGAGGCATAAAATGTTAATAAAAAATGCGTGTATTGAAAATAATGAAGAATTAAAGTGTATCCGAATTGAAGATGGAAAATTTAAAGAAATCAAAAAGGATTTAGAGCCATATGCACAAGAAGAAGTGATGGATCTTGAAGGGAAACTTGTTCTTCCACCTTTTGTGGAATCTCATGTTCATTTAGATACTTGTTTGACAGCTGGACAACCACATTGGAATATGTCGGGAACTTTATTTGAAGGTATTGAACGTTGGGAAGAGCGTAAGGAATTTTTAACTAAAAAAGATGTGATGGATCGTGTGAATAAAGTCATTCGTATGCAGGCAAGTCATGGTGTTCAACATGTTCGTACGCATGTAGATATCAATGATCCAAATTTAACGGCTTTAGAAGCTATTTTGGAATTGAGAGAAGAAGTGAAGGATTTCATGGACATTCAAATTGTTGCTTTTCCTCAATATGGAATTTTGAGCTATCCAAAAGGAAAAGAATTGTTGGAAACAGCTTTGAAATTGGGAGCAGATGCAGCTGGAGCTATTCCTCACTTTGAATTTACGCGTGAATATTCGGTCGAATCTTTAAAAATTTGTTTTGAATTAGCTCAAAAATATGGAAAGCTAATTGATATTCATTGCGATGAAATTGATGATGAAGCCAGTCGTGGACTTGAAACAGTGGCTACACTTGCTTATGAAACTGGCATGAAAGATCAAGTAACGGCCAGCCATACAACGGCTATGCATTCGTATAATAATGCTTATATGATTCGTTTAATGCGTATTTTAAAAATGTCAAACATAAATTTCGTGGCGAATCCATGTGTAAATGTTCATTTAGGAGGTCGTGCAGATACATATCCTAAGCGTCGTGGATTAACACGAGTTAAGGAATTAACAGAAGCTGGATGTAATGTTTCTTTTGGAACGGATGATATTTTCGATCCTTGGAATCCAATGGGAAGTGGAAATATGCGTGATCCTGTGTATATGGGAATCTATACTGGACATATGATGGGATATGAAGAAATTTTAAATTCATATAAATTTGTAACGACAAATGCAGCCAAAACTTTGCATTTAGGGGATAGCTATGGAATTCAAGAAGGAAATCCGGCAAGTTTTGTCGTGATGGATGCTAAAAATTACCATGAAGCTTTAAATTTGGATGCGCCAGTATTAAAATCTTACAAAGATGGAAAATTGATCGCATCTTGTACACCGGCAACACGAAAAATTCTATTTTAAAAGGTCCACAAGGACCTTTTTGTGTTTATTTACTTTGTAGCATGAAATAATAGATTTCAGGAGTCGACATAAAACGAAGATTTGTATGCGTACATCCTACCCCAGATGAAATGATATATGGAAAGGAAAGCTTTTTAGCACGAGAACGATTTAATGATTTTGCGCCAGCAATGGATTTATATCCTCCTAAAATAGGGAATGTGATTTGCGTTCCATGGGAATGTCCACAAAGTGCTAAAGAGATGGATTTTGTAGATAATTCTTCATTTGTCAATGTATCTGGCATATGAGTAACTAATAAATTATATTGCGTATCTGCAGCAGTGATTTTACTAGGATCTGGTGTGTTTGATAATGCACTTAATGTAATGCCATCACTCTTTTGGTTAGACAGAAGAATGGTTTCATTTTCTAGAATTTCAAATTGAGATTGATTCAATATGGAACGAACAATATCATTGTTGGCTTCATCCTTTTCACCTAGTACACAAAATTTACCAAGTGGAGCATTGATTTTTGATAGTTTATTTGTGATGTAGTCAATATCTTCTTGATTCATTTGACAAGATTCATCAAATAGATCTCCACCAAAAATAATGATGTCTGGATCTAAATGTTCGATTTTATCAAAGAGCTTATTAGCTCTTTTTTTATTTTCAAATTTTCCATACTGTAAATCTGTAAAATAAACAATCGATACATCATTCATAGATTCAGGTATCTTAGTGTCTTGTAGTGTTTTATATTGAACAATCAATTTATCGGGTTCTACATTTTTTGCGATACTTATAGATGCGGCCATACTGAATACAATCACAAACAAAATACCGATAATGATAAACATTTGTTTCTGTAACTTTGTCATGCAAATATTTTATCATAAAACACAAAAGACATCACTAGGATGTCTTAGGAGTTAAATATATCAACTGTTGAAATTGTGTATAAGAATTCTTCAAAAGAATTAGAATGTACTATGTCTTGTTGCAATTTTGTGTTTCCAACAATTTCAATAAATAAGTCATATAAATGTTCAAATTGTTTTTGTTCGCCTTGCTTAATACTAATCATAAATATAATTTGTACTTCTTCATGCTTATCATTCCATTCGACGGGTTGATCTAAAATCGCAACAGCTACTTTAGTTTCTTTAGAACATGCCTCCATGGGATGAGGGATTGCAAATATATCATTTAAGTTTGTACATGCGATGGATTCTCTTTCTAATACCGAATGGATAAAGGTGTCAGAAACAATATTTTGATTTTCTAAAAGATGCGCTAGTTCTGTTAATACATCTTCTTTTGTTACTTCATTTGATTTATGAATAAAGAGTTGCTTATCAAAAAATTTTGCAACGAAGTTTGCCTTTTTATCCATATGACTTAATCGTTTTGAAATTTTTTCAATATCGGTATTTTTTAATGTGAAATCAACAACTTCGACAGGAATATTATCTGATTGGATTGGTATTGTTGAAATAACAAAATCTATGTTTGCAAAATCATAGTGCATAAATTCTGCGTATGATATTTTATTGACAATAACAATTTTACTGTTAAAGAAAGTTTGAAGTCTTGCCTCTAACATTCGTGTAGTGGCAATTCCAGAGCCACACACTAAGACAACCCGTTTCTTTTGGTACATACTTGTGAAGCATCGTTCAATGGCAGCTCCAATATGTAAAGAAATATATCCAATTTCATCTTCTGTCAGTGCTTCAGAAAATACTTTTGCGGTTGAAGTTAAAGTGATTTCAAAAGGAAGAGGAAAATTTGTCTTTATTGTATTTAATAAAGGATTCTTTTTATTCATGTAAATATTTTTTGAAGATAAAATACTTGAAAAATGATTGAATAAATCTTTTTTTAATATGGCATCTGGTCGTAAATCAAAATTATATTCTTCGTAAATGACTTCTAAAAGTTTTGTGATTTGATTTTGAAGTTTCACTGTATTAACACTATAGATATTCATATGCGTATTGGATGCGATATGTAGATAAATATATTGTTTTTCTCCGCTTGTTATTTGGATATCAAACTTATTTTCAAGTTGAATACAAAGTTGTTCGATTAATTCGCAAATGTCATCTTGAATTGGAAATTGAACATCAAAGGGAATATAATTTTCTGTTTTAACTCTAGAAATCATCAATGCACAATGCATAACTAAATTTTTTCTGTCATAGTCACTCGCATGAATATCATGTTTATTTAATAATTGGTTGACTAATGTTTGTATTTCAAATAAATCAATATCTTTAAATAACATTTGCTCTTCTTTAGTGAATCCAATGATATATGTAGGTGTATCTTTACATAGAATTTCGTTAATCAGGCATTCACGCTTATCTTTTTCATTGCCAAAAACTTTTACACCAAGATTTGGCTTAGACACATAAATCAGATTATATGTTTCCAATGTTTCTTTTATAGGTTTGATATAATTTTGTAAAGTGTTACGAGAAACAAAGACTTCATTGGCCAAATCATCTAAGATGACATAATCTTGACTATAGAGTAATTTTTGAAGAATATATTTAATGCGATCATCTAAGGAATTAAAAGTTAAAACATTTGTTTGTTTCTCCATCTGATTTTGTAGTTCCTTAAATTTATCTTTATTATAGGACATTAGATAATAGCCACTTTTTCTCTTTAATAATATTTCACATTCATATTTTGCAATTTCCAAGTTAATTGCCTGAATATCTGTGCGAATAGTTCTGTCTGTGACATGAAATAAATTTGTGAGTTCTTTGATTGTTGTAAACTCATTTTTAGATATTTGAATAAATATCTCTTCCAATCGACTGTTTGAAAACATTCTTTGTTCTACACCTTCTCTTTCCTTATATATATTTATACCATAAGTGAAAACGGATACACAAAAAATGATTTCCGCTTTAAAGTGGAAATTGGAATGAACTATACTTTTAAAACTTCCACTTTTTTTGGAAATGGAATAAGTTGTTAAAAAAGTTGTGGAAATATAAAATGTAAGCGTGTTAAGAAAGGAGTCACACATGACAGGATTGATTGAAGATAATTATATTTTTCTAAATGAAGATTACAAATCAAAACAAGAGCTACTTTCTTTTATTGCTGCAAAAGCTGAAGAGCTAAATATTTGCGATACAAAAGAAGGGTTGTTAGAGGATCTTTTAGCTAGAGAAGCTGAGTTCTCTACAGGATTACAAGATGGGTTTGCGATTCCACATGCACGTAGTTCTCATGTAAAAAAAGTATCTGTTTTCTTTATTCGAAACAAATCCGTTTTGGATTGGGAAACATTGGATGATAGCGAAGTTCATTATTTATTTGCGCTATTAGTACCAAAAGAAAATGAAGGAAACATTCATTTACAGATGATTTCCAAATTAGCAACTTGTTTATTAGAAGAGGATTTTAAAGATAAAATTAAATCTACTTCTGATAAGAGTGAATTGAAGGATTATATTTTAAAAAATATAACAGATTAGGAAGGAGAAAATGAAATGAAAATCGTAGGAATTTCTGCATGTCCAGCAGGACTAGCACACACACCAATGGCTGCAAAAGCTTTGGAGAAAGCCGGAAAAGAATTGGGGTATGACGTTAAAATGGAACAACAAGGAAGTATGGGCCAGGTTAATGCGATTACAAATGAAGAGGCAAAGACCGCTGATTTTGTGATTATTGCCAGTGATCAAAAAATTGAAGGCATGGATCGTTTTGAAGGAAAACCAGTCATTCGTGTAAATATCACTACATGTATCAAGGCGCCTCAAGCAGTATTAAAAAAATGTGCAGCTGCTGTACAAAACAAGAAATAAAAAAAGACAACCTAACTGGCCAGAGCTAGATTGTCTACAAGCTATAATGAACTTGCGTGTCTTCATTATAGCATTAATGAATGAAGGAGAGAAAATAAAATGAAAAAATTTTTTAAAGACGCTACGAGTCATATTATGACAGGTATCGGATATATGCTTCCATTGATTATCGGAGCATCTTTAGTTGTTGCGATTCCAAAAATTATCGCATTATGTATGGGTATCACAAGCTTGGATCCATATGCTGAAACAGAAGGATTTACTCACATATTATATTTAATTGAACAAGTAGGTTGGACTGGTATTGGATTAACAAATACAGTTCTAGCAGGTTTTGTTGCTTATTCAATTGCAGATAAACCAGCAATTGGTGCAGGTTTGATTGGTGGAGCTTTAGCTTCAAGTACAATGGCAGGTTTTCTAGGTGCTATTGTTGCTGCTTTTATCGCTGGATATTCAGTGAAATGGGCAAAAAATCACATTCATTTACCAGAAAGTATGCAACAAGTAATGCCATTGGTTGTTTGTCCTTTTATCGCCACTGGATGTGTTGCTTTAATTATGGGTGTTATCTTAAGAACTCCATTAGCAGCTATTAACCTAGCATTAGTTGACTGGTTAAGAGCATTGTGTTCAGGATCTACTTCTCAAATTATTTTAGCATTGATCTTAGGTGCTATGATTTGTACAGATATGGGTGGACCTATCAATAAATCTGCATGGATGGCAGGTAACGTATTGATGACTGAAGGTATTTATCAACCAAACGTATTTATTAACTGTGCAATTTGTATTCCACCATTAGCTTATGCGATTGCAACAGTAATTCGTAAAGCTCGTTTTAGTGAAGAATTAAGTGAAGGTGGTAAAGGCTGTTGGGTTATGGGATTCATCGGAATCACTGAAGGTGCTATCCCATTCACATTGGTTAAACCAAGCCGCTTAATTCCTATCAATATGTTAGGCGGAGCTGTTGGTGCTGCAGTAACTTGTTTATTAGGTGCACATGCAGAAATTCCTCCTGTAGGTGGTATTTATGGATTTATTTCAATCCAAAATGGATGGGCATATTTAGTAGGTATTCTTGCCGGAGCCTTATTTATCGCAATTGTTTCAACAATTTTTGTGGATTTTAATGCAACAGAAACAACTGAAGAATCAATGAGCGAAGAAGATATTGAAATCGCATTTGAATAAAACAAGATAGGAAGATAGAAGGCTATCTTCCTATTTTTTAAAAAGGAGGATATTTATGAGTAAAAAAGTACATGTGGTTCCACATTCACATTGGGATCGAGAATGGTATTTCACGACATCTCGTTCAAAAATATATTTAATGAAAGATTTAAATGATGTATTAAATACTTTAGAAAAAGATGAAAACTTTAAATTCATGTTAGATGCACAAGCATCTTTACTAGATGATTATTTAAAATGGATGCCTCAAGATGAAACGCGTATTAAAAAGTTTGTCAAAGAAAAACGCTTAATCATTGGACCTTGGTATACGCAAACTGATCAAATGGTAATTAGCGCTGAAAGTATTGTGCGTAATATGTATTACGGTATGAAGCGTTGTGAAGAATTTGGTGGATATATGAACGTAGGATATGTTCCGGACTCTTTTGGTCAAGCAGGAAATATGCCACAAATTTATCAGGCTTTTGGCATTAAAGATTCTTTGTTTTGGCGAGGAGTAAGTGATGATATGGTCAAACATACAGATTATATGTGGGAAGGTGATGATGGAAGTGAAGTTTTCGTAACACAGATTCCATTTGGATATTATATTGGTGGCAATATTCCTGAAGAAGAACCAAAAAGTGAAGAATTCTGGCAAAAAGAATGTTTTGAAAAAGCAGGAAAACGAAGTTCAACTGACAACATTTACTTTCCAAATGGATTTGACCAAGCTCCGGTTCGTAAAAACTTATCGGAAATATTAGCAAAAAGACAGGCAAAAGATACAGAAAATGAATATAAAATTTCAACTGTAGAGGAATATATTGCGGATGTTAAAAAAGCAAATCCAGAACTTGAAAAAGTGAAGGGTGAACTTTTGATTGCGAAACATATGCGTATTCATAAATCAATTTTTTCAAGTCGTTCGGATTTAAAGGTGTTAAATACAGAAGTACAGAATTATGTAACAAATGTTATGGAACCAATTCTTGTGATGTCTAAATCATTAAATAATCCATATCCGAAAGAAACAGTTAAAGAAATTTGGAAATTGTTATTTGAAAATGCGGCACATGATTCGATTGGTTCATGTATTGCAGATACAGCCAATGAAGATGTATATGTACGTTATAAACAAGCTCGTGATTTAGCTGTGAATTTAGTTGAATTACACACTCGTTTGATTGCTACATTATTGAAGGGAAAAGAAAATAAAATTACGTTTACTTTGTTTAATACATTACCTGTTGATAGAAAAGAAACAATTGAATTTACGACATATTTACCAGATGGTGAATTTGAAATTGTAGACGCAAACAACAATAAAGTTCCATACACTGTATTAGAAAAACGTGATTTAACAGATTATGTTTTAACACAAACAATTCGTTTGAATCCAAGTAAGGAAATTTATATTCCAAATAAAGTATATGAAGCAAGAATTGTAATTTCAAAGGATCATGTTTCAAGCTTTGGATTTGAACAATTGCAGTTAGTATTTAGTGGAAATGGAGAAGATCCTTACAAAGAGTGTGAATATTTAGAAAATAAATTCTATAAAGTTACAATCAATGAAGATGGAAGCTTTAATGTTTTAGATAAAGAAAGTCAAAAAGAATATAAGAACCAAGGTGTACTTGTAGAAAATGGAGATGATGGGGATAGTTTTAACTACTCAATTCCACGTCAGGATATGGAAATCTATTCAACTGCATTTAAACCGATTATCCAAATTAAAGGTTCAAACTTGATTCAAAAGGCAAACATCCAATTCGAAATGGTTGTTCCACAAGATTTAGATGCTCGTGCTAAAAAAGAAGCAACTGTTAAAATGCCGATTGAATTAATTATTGGATTAAGAAAAAATAGTGAAGTTATTGATGTAAAAGTAAATGTGGATAATCATGGTTTATCACATCGTTTATGTATTTTATTTGATGCTGGATTTGCTACAAAAACAAATATTGCAGATCAACAATTTGGTACAATAATGCGTCCAAATGGATATGAAAAAGAGATGGCATTGTATATTCAAAGTGCAAATACAAAAGAGGATAAGGTTGTTGATCCACTAGAGCCAGTGAATTGGCAACAATCAGAAACAACTTGGCAAGAACCACCAATTGCGATTGAACCATGCCAAAGCTTTGTCTCATTGACGAATGATGAAGAAACTGTGTCTGTCATTCCTCAAGGAGTACGTGAATATGAAATTGTTGGTGAAAATAAGAATGTTATACGTTTAACATTATTTAGAACGTATGGGTTTATGGGGAAAGAAAATTTATTGTATCGTCCAGGACGTGCTTCAGGAGAAAAGATTATTGAAACACCAGACGCACAATTATTGAAGAAGATGAGTTTTAATTGTGGAGTGACATATTGTGCAAAAGCATTTAATGATTCAAATATTGCCAATATTGCAAAACAATACAATACACCAATTGAAGTAAAAGAATATTCGGAATTCTTAAATGGCCGTTTGATTTTTAGTCAGATTGAGGAAGAAGCAACAAACGATAATAGCTTGTCAATGTTAAGAATGGAAGGTAACTTAACAGTCTCATCTATTAAGAATGCAGAAGATCAAGATGGAATGATTATACGTTTGTATAATGGTATGTATAAGGAAAATGCGAATGGAAAATTGATTTTCACAAAACGAATCAAAAATGCGTATGTAACAAATTTGAAAGAAGAAAAAATAGCGGAAGTAAAATATACAGATCATGAAATTGATTTAGATGTTTTAAGCCATTGTAAATTTGTTACTTTGTATGTGGAGCTATAATTATGAAGTATGCAGTGGCAATTGATATTGGAGGAACAAATACACGTGTTGCTTTAATTGATGAAAATTATGTAATTGAACAAAGAATCCAATTTCCAACAGATGCTCAAGATCCATATGTAACAATGAATAAGATTAAAGAAGCCATTGATGGATTTAATAGGGATATTGTAGGTGTAGGTATGTCTTGCCCAGGCCCCCTTGATTTGATGGTTGGAAAGATCTTAACAACACCAAATTTACATGGAAAATGGCATGGATTCTATGTGGCAAAAGAATTAGAAAACTTGATTCATAAACCTGTACAACTCGAAAATGATGCCAATTTAGCGGCTCTTGCAGAAGCTGTTATTGGCGAAGGCAAAGATTCTAATATCGTTCAATATCTAACAGTGTCTACAGGACTTGGAGCAGGGTTAGTTATTGATAAAGAAGTATTTCAAGGAGCCCATGGCTTTGCGAATGAAGTCGCAAATACATGTCTTTGGAACAATGGACCAAGCCATGGAAGTATTTATCCAGGTGGAATTGAAGCTATCTGTAGTGGAACAGCTATTGAACAACGTGCAAAAAAAGCCGGCCTAGTAGTTGCTCATGCAGGTGAAGTAAATGATTTAGCACTTCAAGGAAACAAGGTTGCAAAAGAAATTATGGATGATGCAAAAGTATATCTAGCAAATTATATTGCAGGCATACAAGCTTTTGTGGATCCAGAAATGGTCATTCTTGGTGGATCTGTCGCATTAAAGATTCCTGGCTTTGTAGAAGAAGTTGAAAGTCTAGTAAAAGAAAAAGTGTATGCAGTGATTGCACCTTTAGTAAAGGTAAGAAAATCGACATTAAATGAAGATAGTGGATTACTAGGTGCTGCTTGTCTTGCATTTACTAAATAATTAAAAATCGGATTGAGTAAATGACTCAATCCATTTTTTGTAAAAAAAGACATCACTAGGATGTCTTTGTTCTTGGTTTTCTTGCATGGAAGCTTTTACGATTCTTTTGAAGTTCTTCCATAGTTTGTTTTGAATTCAAAATAACTGGAATTACAATTGGATTTCGATGTGTCTTTTTATATAAGAATGGTTCTAAAGTAGAACGTACACAGTTTTTAATTTCAGAGAAAGTTGTTTTTTCTTTCATCTTTTCTTGAAGTGAATTATTTACAATATATTCAGCTTCTTTGATTAAACCTTGTGAGTCTTTAATAAAGACAAATCCACGTGATACGATAACAGGTCGCATTAAGATTTTATTTTCTTTTGAATCAATAGCTAAAATAACAGCAACTAAACCATTATCTGCTAAAATACGACGATCTTTTAATACGGCTGTAGATAATCCGGAAATATCATTTCCATCTACATAGATATCATCACCTTGGTATCGCCAGTCACTTTGTAGTACTTTGTGATCTCTTAAAATCAGAATGTCACCATTTGCACATACAAAAATGTTTTCTTTTGGAATACCAGTTTCCATAGCGGTTTGTCTATGCTGCATCAACATTTTATATTCACCATGAATAGGCATAAAGTACGTTGGACGAACTAATTGTAACATTAGTTTTTGTTCTTCTTTTGAAGCATGTCCCGTTGTATGCAAGTTATTCAAGATGGATTTTGTAAGTACGGTAGCACCAGATCTAAATAAGTTATCAATAACACGATTGACACTGGATTGGTTTCCAGGAATTGGATTACTTGAGAAGACAATTGTATCGCCTGGTTTTAAGTGAATAAAACGGTGTGTACCATTGGCAATTCTTGATAGAGCTGCAAGTGGTTCCCCCTGACTTCCAGTACAAATAATACATACTTTGTCATCTGGAGTATGAGCAAGTTCTTCGGGACTTAAAAAGTCTGAATTTTTGACTTTGATCGTACCCATCTTTCTTCCAATATCAACAACGTTTTCCATGCTTCGTCCAAAGACGATGACTTTTCTTCCAAATTTAGTAGCTGCCTCGATAATTTGGGCAACACGATGTACGTTGGATGCGAATGTGGCAACAATTAAACGTTGCTTAGTCTTACGCATAATGTCTTGAATTTCATTAGCAACTTTTCTTTCTGAAATAGAGAAGTCTTCAACTCCAGAGTTTGTGGAATCAGACATTAATAAATCGGGTTGTGTAACACCAATAAATGCCATCTTTTGATAGTCAGCATTTGTTCCAACAGGCGTTAAATCAAATTTAAAGTCACCCGTATGAACGATAGATCCATTAGGACATGTGATATGTACACCTAAAGAATCTGGAATTGAGTGGATCGTATTAAAAAAACCTACTTTGAAGTATTTTGTAGTAATACTTGAATTTTCATCGATTTCTATAATTTTTGTTTTTTCTAGTCCTTTATGTTCGCTTAATTTTTTAAGAATTAAAGCCTTCGCAAAGCGAGGTGCATAAATTGCGTCAATCTGGACTTGTTTAAGTAAGAAAGGAATTCCTCCAATATGGTCTTCGTGACCGTGGGTAATTACTAAAAACTTTCTTTTTTTGTTCATGCGAATCAAATGGTGATAATCAGGAATAACATAGTCAACACCTAATAAATCATCACCTGGAAACAAAACGCCACAATCTACGATACAGATTTCATTTTCGTGTTCGTAGCAATACATATTTTTACCAACTTCGCCTAATCCCCCTAAGGCATAGATCAAAGTATCACCTTTTTCAACGTGATTTTTTGCATGATATGGTTTTTTGTTCGATGCATGCCCAAACGTTTGTTCTTGTGTTTTTGGCATATTCGACCTCTTTCTATAATTTAATGACTCTATTGTTATTATAGCAAAGCTAGTCAATTTAAAAAAGCAGAAGCTTAAATGACTTCTGCCTCATCATCACTTTTCCAAGGATTGTTGGCATCAATGTGATCATAGAAAAGTGTACCTGACAAGTGATCAATTTCGTGTTGAAGGCAAATTGCGAAATAGCCTTCGGCTGAAATGGTTACATTTTTATCTTGAATCAAATCATAACCACGAACTTTAATTCGAGCATGACGGAAAACATGACCAGGATGTTCACCTTTTACAGATAAACAGCCTTCTCCATTATCTAAGTATGCATTTTGTACAGATTCTGAAATGATTTTAGGGTTGACTAATGCGACCTCATCTACACCATCTTCATAAGGAATCACAACCGCAATCATTTGTTTTAAAACACCGACTTGAACGGCCGCAATACCAACAGCTGGTTGTAAACCTTCAGCTTTGGCAATTTCATCATCTTGTGAATTACGCACATAATCTAACATAGCCTGTAAAAGTTCTTTATCTTCATTGGACAAAGGCAATGAAACAGGCTCACTTTGCATACGAATTCGCTCATCAGTATCTAATATAATATCTTTGCTTGTTATTTTCATAGTAATCATCCTCGCAAGTATTCTATAGCATTTTCGAATTATTGACAAATGATTTTTGAAAATATGCTAAAATAGAATTTATGATGGGGGGATTATCATGTCCAAACAAAAACGGCGATCAAAATTATCGTTTTTCGCATTGGATCCAAAATGTGATAAATATATAAATTGGGCGGTTGCACTTCTGTTATTGGCTGGAACATTCACAATTATTTCAACAAATGTAGGGAAAACAACATCTGCGCCGAATATTGTTCCTAAAGTACTGATGAAACAATGCATGTTTGTATTATGTGGATATATTGCGATGTGGTTTATGAATAGATGGTTTCGCTTTAAATGGTATGCAAGATTTGAAAAAATGATTATTCCAATTTGTTTAGTTATTATGGCAACTACATTTGCGTTCCCTGAAATTGGAGGAAGCCGTGCATGGATCTTGATTGGAGGTATTTCTTTACAGCCAAGTGAATTCGCAAAACCATTGATTATTCTTATTTGTGCTACGTGTTTATATCGAGCTAAAAAAGAAACAGATATGTTAAAAGTAAGAGGACAACTTTTTAAAAGGGCATGGTTCTCATTTGTTTTAATGTTTGGAATTGTATTTGCTCAAAAAGATATGGGAACATTGGTGATTATTTGTTTTATTTTCCTATCTTGTATCATGATTCCTAAATATGCGGTTTTACAACATACGCAACGATTATTAAAATTATTCGTTTATGGAGCAATTGCAGCAGCCATTGTCTTATTTGGAATCACAAATATTGGTACTGAAATTATAAAACATACATCGCTTGCTCATATTGCGGTGCGTGTTGAAAATTTTAAAGATCCATATACCGATGTATATGGAGATGGATATCAGCCTGCCAACTCATTATATGGTATCGCAAGTTCAGATATTCGTGGAAAAGGTATAGGCAATTCAACACGAAAATATGGCTATTTAACACAGGCAGATAATGATTATATTCTAGCTGTATTGCTTGAGGAAACGGGTGTTTTTGGATTATTTGGTTTAGTTATATTATATGGAATGATTGAAATTCGTTTATTTTATTATGCATTTAAAACAAGTGAAGACATGTATAAAGTAATATTAGGTGGAATAGGCGTTTATCTATTTATGCACTTTTTCTTAAATGCCGGAGGCGTTGCTTGTTTAATTCCTTTTACAGGAGTTCCGCTCTTATTTATTAGTAGTGGAGGAACAAGCTTAATGTCGATTATGTTGACAATGGGGTTGGCACAAAATTGTATTTGTTCGATTAGACGAAAGGAGATGGATCGTTTATTATGAGAATTGTGGCGGGAAAATATGGTTCTAGATCATTAAAGAGTCCTAAAAATGATGCGACTAGACCTACACAAGATAAAATCAAAGGCGCTATCTTTTCAAGTTTGGGAAATATTTTTGATGGCGGTAACTTTTTAGACTGTTACAGCGGAACTGGAAATATGGGATTAGAAGCTGTAAGTCGAGGTATGGATCATGCGACTTTAGTCGATAATAATAAGGGTGCTATCTCGGTAATCAAAGAGAATGTAAAAAACTTAAAGGCGGATAAAGAAACAAAGATTATTTGTGGAAATATCTTTACTGTGTTAGAACGACTCACATTAAAATATGATGTGGTATATATTGATCCTCCTTACGCAAAGCAGGAAAATGAAAAATTGATTCAGAAGTTAGATGATTTAGATATGGTAAAATTGGATGGAGTTATTGTTGTGGAAAGCCTTGAAGAAGAGGTGTGGCCTGAAAGGATCGCTTCTTTTACAAAATATAAAGAAAAGACATACGGTATTACGCGTATTTCTTATTATCAAAAAGAGGAGAATGAGTAATGAAAATAGCAGCATTTTGTGGAACATTTGACCCAGTGACATATGGGCATTTGGATATTATTGAAAGGGCAAGCAAATTGTTTGATGAGTTGGTTGTTTTTATTTCACCAAACTCAGACAAGAACAATGAGTTTACTGAAGCAAGAAGACTTGCATGGTTAAATGCATCGACAAAACATTTATCGAATGTAACATGTAAAATTCAATCTGGATTAGTAGTAGAGGCCTGTAAAAGTGTAAATGCTACTGTGCTGGTACGTGGAATTCGTAATGGTGTGGATTGTACATACGAGCAAAATATGGCGTTTATGAATGCAAGATTGGATGAGAATATCGAAACAGTTTGTTTATTTACACGACCTGAATATAGTTTATATTCAAGTTCAAATGTAAGAGAACTCTTTAAATATGGACAAGACATTTCTGGATTTGTTCCAGCTTGTGTATTAGAAGATCTTAAAAAAGGAGAAGAATAAAATGGAAAAGTTTATCGATTGGTTAAAGGCAAATGGATATAAATATAACAATGAGGATATTTATTTAGAGGCATGTACACATTCTTCTTATGCCAATGAACATCATCGCCAAATGGATGATAATGAACGACTTGAATTTATGGGAGATTCAGTTTTACAGATTTGGAGTGCAACCCAGCTGTTTTTAATGAAACCAAAAATGCGTGAGGGACAAATGACAACACTTCGAGCACAAACTGTATGTGAATCTACGCTATATGTATTAAATAGACAACTAGGATGGTATGAATTTTTACGTTTAGGTGTTGGCGAAGAAAAAACGGGTGGAAGAAATCGAGAAAGTATTTTGGCTGACCAGTTTGAAGCTTGTATTGGAGCTATTTATATTGATCAAGGATATCATGTGTGTGATGAAATCTTGACTAAATATATGAAGCCTGTATTTAAACAAGAAAAAAGTGAGGCTGTTACAGATTATAAAACACATTTACAAGAAGTGATTCAGGCAGACTCTAGAAAGACGATTCAATATAAATTATTAGAAGAAAAAGGTCCAAGTAATGCTCCAACATTTACTATGGGTGTATATTTAGATGATATTTTATTGGGGCAAGGAACAAGTAGTACGAAGAAAAAAGCAGAACAAAAAGCCGCTAAGGATGCTTTTGAAAAGATGGCTAAATAAAATGGAAGTATTTGAAAAATTGTTGGATCCGGAATTATATGCGTATTTTAAAAATGCCTCATTTTATGAGAAACCTGTATTTCATACAGCGCATAAAATGGTTGAGTTTTATATAGAATTTGAGAATGTAATTCCTTTAGAAGTATATGAACAGATCATCACAAAGTTGCAGCTGGCACTGCATGTACATGTGAAGTTGCATATTCATTCCAAAAATAATGCGGTAGAAATGGATGAATTAGATCGTTATGTGAATCATTTTGTAGAAAAATATAGTGATGTGAAGGATTTCCGCTTTCTTCATCCCTATTTAGAAAATGATACGATTTGTTTTTCAACACGAGATGAGTCTCGGCTTGCAGCATTAAATTTAGCATTGCCAAGCTTGGTAGAAAAGTTAAAAGAAGTGGGTATCAATCAAGAAATTGTATGTAAAAAAGTAGAGGAAAATATTGCGATTGAAACGGCAAAGGTGCAAGTAGCTGCACCTGTTGTAAAACAAGAACCGGTTAAAAAGCAATATCCTTCTTCAAATAGTTATAAAAAAGAATCGGCTACACAATATAATATTGCGGATTTACGTGTTGGCTATTCGAATGTTCAAATTGAAGGTCACATTTTCGATATTGATAATCGTGTGATGAAAAGTGGTAAAACACTACAGATGCTATATATCAGTGATTATGATGATGCGATCGTTGCCAAACGTTTTGAAGGGGCTAGATGTCCAATAGAAGAAATTCAATCTGTAAAAAAAGGAATGCACGTCGTTTTAACGGGAGAAGTCGTATATGATTCTTTTTCTAAGTGTGACTCTTTCATGATAAGAAAACTTGAAATCACACAAGAAAAGAAAAGAGAAGATCATGCCAAGGTGAAAAGAACAGAGTGGCATGTACACTCTAACTTTTCAGAAATGGATGGAGTTTGTGCTATCGAAGAATTTATTCAACAAGCCTATGATTGGGGTATGGATTCAATTGGTGTGTGTGACCATCAAGTTGTTCAGGCTTTTCCGATGGCTCAACATAAGATTGAGGCTTTGGTCAAACAAGATCCAAATCGCGAATTTAAAATGTTGTATGGATGTGAAATGTTAGTGGCGGACTCTAAATATCATATTGTCTACAATAATGATCATCGAAGATTAGAAGATGCAACATTTGTCGTATTTGACTTGGAAACTACGGGTCTTTCGGATACGCGTGATGAAATCATTGAATTTGGTGGTGTGAAAATCAAAAATCGTGAAGAGGTCGGACGATTACAGATGTTCATTAATCCAAAGCGAACGATTCCTGCGCATATTTCAAATTTAACGCATATTACACAAAATGATGTGGATTGCGCAAAACCAATCGAAGATGCCTTAGATGAATTGTTAGAATTTATTGGGGATTCCATTTTAGTAGCACACAACGCAACCTTTGACGTTGGCTTTATGAATGCAGCGTGTCGTAAAACAGGTCGTGATGAACTAACCAATCCGGTGATTGATACGTTACCACTATCCTATGCGATGCTTCCAGACGAGCAAAAGCGCTTTAATTTAGGAAGTGTATGTCGTCACTATCGTGTGAGTTATGATGGTGAAGGAGCGCACCGTGCGGATTATGATGCGGATGTACTTTCACAAGTCATGTATAATATGATGAATCAATTGGGCCATGAAGCAACATTAGATACATTGATGGATATGGAAGGTGGATGTGAAAAGTATTCAAGCAAGAAGCCTTATGAAAGAAATCGTCCATATCACATGACAGTTTTTGCCAAGAATAAAGATGGCTTAAAAGAGTTATTTGAATTGATTACTTTATCGCATACACAATATTTAGTAAGTATGGGTAAAGAAAATGGGCAGCCACGTATTATTAAGGAAGAAATCTCAAAGAAGTGGGATAATGGAAACTTATTAATTGGTTCTTCTTGTCAAAATGGTGAGATTTTTGAACTAGCTCATACAAGAAGTAAAAAAGAATTGTTTGCAGCCATGAGCTATTATGATTATATTGAACTTCAGCCATTGGACTGTTATAAGAATTTATTGGATCGTGGAAGTATTACGGATGTGGAGGATTTAAAATGGTATCTACAATTTATTTATGATACCGCAAAAGAAGCAGGTAAGATGGTTATCGCATCAAGTGATGCACATTATGTAAATCCAAATGAGAAACGTCTTCGTGATGTGTATATCAATGCCAAGGCAATTGGGAATGCTAGACATCCTCTATATATTTATAATAAGCAAGCGCGTAAGGCTACGAGCAATCCAAATCAGCATTTGTTGACAACGAATGAAATGTTGAAGGCATTTGAATGGATGGGTGAAGATGTAGCTTATGAGGTTGTTGTGGAAAACACAAATAAATTAAAGTTATTAACAGAACCTATCTTTCCAATTAAGGATAAATTGTATCCACCGGATATTGAGGGGTCAGACCAAAAATTGCGTGATATTTGTTTTGAAACAGCTCACCAATGGTATGGAAAAGATTTGCCAGACATTGTTGAAAAACGTTTAACACGTGAATTGGATAGTATCATTGGTCATGGATATTATGTAGTTTATTATATTTCACACTTACTTGTAAAAAAGAGCAATGACGATGGATATCTAGTAGGTTCGCGTGGATCTGTAGGTTCTAGTTTTGTTGCGACAATGTCAAATATCACAGAAGTAAATCCATTAACACCTCACTATGTATGTAAGAATTGTCAACATTATGAATTTTTAGAGGCGGATGAAGCCAAATCGGGCTTTGATTTACCGGATAAAGTTTGTCCTGTATGTGGAGAAATTATGCGTGGGGATGGTCAGGATATTCCGTTTGAAACATTCTTAGGTTTTGAGGGGGATAAAGTTCCCGATATTGATTTGAACTTCTCAGGTGAATATCAGCCAAATGCCCATGCATACACAAAAGAAGTATTTGGAGATGATCACGTTTTTAGAGCCGGTACTGTAGGTACGGTACAGGAAAAAACGGCATATGGATATGTCAAAGGATATGAGGAAGAGATGGAGTGTGAGCCTTTTAATGAGGCAAAGCGTGTAGATTTGGCCAAAGGTTGTGAAGGTGTAAAAAGAACAACAGGACAGCACCCAGGTGGTATTGTCGTTGTACCTTTGGATATGGATGTGCATGATTTTACGCCAGTTCAATATCCGGCAAACAATCCAAATGCGACTTGGAAAACAACGCACTTCGATTTCCACCAGATTCATGATAATATCTTAAAATTTGATATTTTAGGGCATGTCGATCCTACGGCTATGAAAATGTTAGAGCGAATTACGGGAGTCAATGTTCGTCAAATTCCAATGAATGATCAGGCAACTATGGCTATTTTTTCTACGACAGAATCACTGAAAATCGATACGACAAAATATAATGAAGTGACTGGAGCAGCTGGTATTCCTGAGTTTGGTACACCATTTGTTCGTGGGATTCTAGAACTTACAAAGCCGACAACATTTGCGGAATTAGTCACTATTTCTGGTTTGTCTCATGGTACGGATGTTTGGTTGGGAAATGCAAAAGATTTGATTGATAATGGCACTTGTAAGTTAAATGAAGTTATTGGTTGTCGTGACGATATTATGGTTGATTTGATGGGGTATGGTGTTAAACCAAAATTATCATTTACGATTATGGAAAGTGTCCGTAAGGGTAAAGGCTTAAAAGATGAATGGGTTACTGAAATGAAGGCGAACAATGTACCAGAATGGTTTATTGATTCTTGTACAAAAATCAAGTACATGTTCCCTAAGGCCCATGCGGTTGCCTATGTTATGATGGCTGTGCGTATTGCGTGGTTTAAGGTACATATGCCAGTACATTATTATTGTATGTATTTTAGTATTCGTTGCGATGCTTATGATGTGCAGACCATGATTCAGGGTGAGGCTGCCATTCGTCAAAGAATGGCGGATATCAAACATATGAAAGAGGATAAAACACAAAAACCAAGTGATAAAGAATTGGCTATTTATGATACGTTAGAACTTGCTTTAGAAATGGTTTTACGTGGCTTTAGATTCTCGAATATTAGTATTAATCGTAGTGCAGCCACCGAATTTATTGTAGATCCAGATGATCCAAAAGCAATTATTCCACCTTTTACAAGTATTGATGGTTTGGGTTCAAACGTAGGCTTATCTGTTGTAAAGGCTAGAGAAGAAAAACCATTCCTTTCTAAGGAAGATGTATTAAAGCGTACACAACTTTCAAAAACTTTAGTTGAAAAGTTAGCTGAAATGAATGCTTTAGAGGGATTGGATGAAGAAAATCAAATGACACTGTTTTAGGCAGTGTCTTTTTTTTGAAACGATTTTTAGAAGCATATAATAAGACAATTGACTTTTGCGTTACTATTTTAGCTAATAGTAAATTAATGTGTGTTTTGAAAGATAAAGAATAAGATAGTTCTCTAGTAAATGGAAAATAATATATTTATTTCTTTAATGGTCTACATACTTCTGAACTATTATAAAAAGCATGATACATTTAAATTCATTACTGAAGATGAAACAAGAATATATCAGATTTTTGGAGTAATGAATATTGATTTGAATGATTTAAATGACTCTTTAGAATTCACACAAACAGAATGGGATTCAACAAATTCATTTAATGCATTTATATCAGACTCCATTAATAGGGGATTGTATAAAACTGGTGTTTCAGTAAATAAAGAAGATCGATTAATGACATTGGTTACTTGTGACACAAGAGATAACAATAAATGGATTGTAATATTAGCCAAACTTTATGAATAATCATTTGATTTAAGATTTTATGAAATGTTGATTTATATATGATATTCTTTAATAAGAACAGGGCTTTTCATCTTGTTTTATAAAATGCTTTTTATCAAATGCGATACTTATGTATAGATGGAGGAACTAATCATGTTCAATTTTAAAAAAAGTGGTCTAGGAAATTTATTAGATTTTGTTAGTGATTCAGCAGGAAAACAATCAGGACAACCATCATTATATAGATCGACTAGTCAAGTTGCTAATCCTTTTAAAATAAAGGATGATTTTAAAATGCTTTTGACTGATGTTGAAACTGAAGGAAAAAAGCAAGGGTATCAAAGAGCAGCAAAAGAATATGAGGTTGCTTTTCGGAGAATAGAAAAAGAGTTTAAAGAAACTAAAGATCTTATAAACAATCAGAAAAATGATTATGGAAATGAAGCTTATAAATATATTGAAAAATTAGAAAAACTTGAGCAACAAAAAGAATCGTTACAAAATCAAATAAATTCTAAAGCAAAGGATTTATCGAAAAAATATGGGGTTTCTTATGATAATATTAAAAATTCTATATCTGGATCTTCATCTTTATTAGGGGAACCAGGAAATATTAATTTTTTAGATATTATTTGTTCGTATAAAGAAAAGAAACTACGTCAAGAGGAACAAAAAGGCTATTTAGAAGCTAAACAATTATATGAGGAAAAAATAAAAAAACTAAAAAATGAATTAAGTGAATTGAAGAAAAAAGGGGATGCAGAAATTCAAATACTTGTTAAACAAATATCACAGGTACTAGATGCTATTGCTGAAGAAGAAATGAAAATAGCTGAACTTAAAATATTGTTGTAAGGGGGATTTCGTTTTGAAAAGTAGCGATTTTAGAAAACAAATTAATTTAACATTATCTGAACTTGATAGTACTGTGAGTGATTTACAAAGTGGATATGATGAAACAGTTCGTGTTAGAAAAGTGGTAGAGAATACAAAGGAAATATTGGATGATTTAGATATGCAATTTTGTCAAAAAACAGGCCTTCAAGGTAATGATATCGCTTTTCTTTTTGCAGCAGTTGGATTACAGTTATTGCGTATAACGATAATTAATGAATTAACAAAAATTGAACCGGCTGGGACAAAAAACAAATTGGAAAATGGGCTACATGATTTTCAAGATAAAATTATGGATAGATTATCTAATTTAGATTCTACTATCAGTACAATTAATCGACCTTATTATGCATCTACAAATCAAATTATGTCTACACATGGAGTGCCGTATGATGCACAAGAAACGTTAACGGCAAAGTCGTTAAACAATCTTATCGATAAGGATCGGCCAATGGATTGGGATTTTGATTTAGATGGTTACATTAATGGAATGAAACTTCCTCTATTTAAAGGTGGAAATCATAGATTTTCTACAATAGCTCATGACCCATTAATTGGTCTGGTTTTTGGGACTGCAAATATTATGACCAATACTATTACTTGTGTAAAACAACCTATAAGTGGCTTATCATTTCCTGTGTTGACAACAAATCATGTCATTTATACAACAAATTATACTCATCCAGTGATAGGCGTATATGGATCGACAACTGTTATGTTGTGTGAAATGGTCAATCGTATTTTAGGTGACCCCATCGCATTTGTAGCAGCTTTAATAAAACAAATCATTCATATTGGTACAGATATGTTTACTCCTTGTGGAATCCAACTACCAGCAGAAAACTTATTATTGAGTAATACAAATGTAGAAAGGATTACTAAATATGTAGGTTGGGGAGATATTATAAAAATTGGTACTTCCGCAAAAATTGCAGAATTGATAAATACTGTTATTAGTACTCTTCACACTTTAACTCATAATTATGATGATGGTGTCTCAACAGGATTGTTTAATGTTCGAACTAGAAAGATTATTCTTTATTCAAATGCTATAGCTACTGGAAGCAATGTGATTTGGGTTGGGACAAATATTGTTGCTGGAGATAAAACTCAACTTAAAAATCTTGATTTTGGTGGTTTGCTTGTTTTATTAAAAAGATTAAAATCTGATACCGAATATATAAATAGGATAAAAGAAGAATTTATTTTTGGAAGTTACAAAGATATGATTATTGGAGATTCAATTATATAGCATAGACTACGTGCAACAATAATAAAATAGTGAAAGAGGTTGATTATTCGTGACATTTCGTGAAGAATTACAACCATTGCTTGGTAAACAATTTCTTTTTGAAGCAAAATTGACAAGGAATGGAAGAAAATCAAATAATTCCCTAAATACAACTATGGAGTTATTGGATATTTCAAATGATTTAATGAAAAATGTAGTATTTAGAATATACCCGGGACAGTATTTGCATACCCCTGTTCATAAAGAGAATGGGAAAACCACTTTGCTAACAAATATAAAGATTGGAGAAATTGAAATTGATCATATTTGGATAGATTATGATTTGATTCTTGATAAATATGCCAATGTTACAAGAAAATATATAGGTCAGTTGTATACGTATAGTAGGCAAGATGGTTCAATGGATTATGGTATAGAAATATTAGGCGTTCTAGATAAATAAAAAAGGGTAAATCTATTAAGCATTACCACTTTCGGTAGTGCTTTTCTTTTCACCTAATTTAGAAAGGATGTGGATGCAATGGTAGAATTCAAACCTCAAGATGAGGAAACTAAACAGACTTTTTCGAAGATTGAAAGAGGAGTAAAGGGTGTTATTTCTATTGAAATATGATTATTAAACTTTATTAAAATATGTTATGGTATGTATATAGAAGTGAGATTACTTGAAAGAAGCTAATTATTATGGATGCAGATAGAAATTTACTTGAGGTCCTTTCAGTTAGGGGATTATAAAAGATGATGAAAATCAAATTATAAAAGGTAATGATAAGTTTTATAGTTTTCCGGTTTCAGATTTGATTGATCTTCGTGAATATTATTCTGAATTAGTCAAGCTATATGAAAAAGAGTATGTGTTAGATGGAATTAAAACTATACTTGTAGAAAGTTATCCAGATGAATATTATATGTATAGTCAAGATTTGAATTTTCTGATGCTAATTATACATGTCGTTGATTTCAAAGTGATGTTTGGAATTCGATATAAAAATGCCTCTATTTCTAGTTATCGCTCTGGAGAAATGAAGAAAATAGAAGAAATACAAGAAAAGATATTGCTTCTAATTAAAAAGAATAAATTTATTTCATATTACGATATTCTTCAATCTCTTAGTGAAATAGATAGAATGGATCTAATTACTAGCTTAGAAAATTTAATTGAGACTAGGAAAATTGTTTATATTGAGTGTCAGCGTAAAAAAAGCTTTTGGGAAATCAGTTCTATTTAAAGATTAAAAAAGTAAAAGAATTTTAGTTTGAAAGTAAGCGCCAAGTAATATGCTGGATTGAAAATCATTTC
>ULVX01053354.1_pt1 | contig 30850 bp, 27 predicted proteins | sample 1959811 | NCBI WGS metagenome assembly ULVX01 (sample SAMEA4835797, study PRJEB28245) | human gut metagenome | biome: gut microbiome; material: fecal sample | place: Denmark | collected 2008
TTTCACCTTCCGTTTTAGGAACTGCTCTTTTTACTAATTCATCTATTCTACTTTTATTATAAAAAAGTAACATTACATTCTGTTCTTCAATATAGTACTCACTTCCCGTCTCTGATATAGATTCTTCAATTACATCCCCTATAATTCTAAAAATATTATTTCTATTAGCAATTTTGTCCATATATCTCTGGAAAATATCTCTCTGATCTCCCGAAAATCTCATACTTAGTGACCAAATTTGCCCTCTTTGATACAGTTCATCACTGTAAATATTAATCTTTTGATAAACAATCTTATTACATAATTGTCGATATTCTTTTTCTGCTGCTCTTCGTAATAACATATACTGTTTGTTACCCCTTTGAACATGTCCATTACTGATACGCTGCAATTCTGCCAATATAAAAATATTATAATTTTGAGAAACCTCTCGTAACAATTCTGCAATTTGTGTCGATTCTGCATCTTTTAATAAAGTAGCCATCACAGATATAACTCTTTGTACCTTCGATGAATAAACTCCCACTTTTGCTGAAGTGAAATATTGATACTTATTGTAGATTCCTTTTGCTACTTTATAACGCTTATCCCTTTCAATTTGCTCCAGTTTGCTTTGAAGTCTGTTTAGCCACTCTAATTGTTCTTCTTCCTTTATGCTCTCAATTGCTCTCTCTGTAATAGAAATGCCCTGAATATGTCCTATTTTATTTATCATTTTTATAAATGCATCAACACTCGCGAAAATTTTTATAAAATTATTTTCTCCATACGAAAAATACAAATCAAAATACTTTGCACTCGCTATACTCGCAATCAAATCATGCTTTGTATCATTGTCTTTTAATTCATACTCCTCCCGTAGTTCGAAGCCTCCTAGGTATCTTTTAACATAAGGGAATAATTCAGACAGCACTTCTTCATAACCAGTGTACTTTCTAAAAAGTTCTTCAAAAAATTTCTTTCCTTCCTCATTAAACTCTACACTTTTTGTTTTATAACTGCTCTGATCATACAGAATAGAATAATCCCTCGACACAAAAAATTTCTGATTCCTCTTAATTTCATCGTAGAGACCTGGCTCTAAAAATCTAATAGTCTCAATTGCCAGTAAATATGGTTTATAAAGAGCTTCATCATACCAAAAAGTATTAATAAAAGCTGTATTCAACAAACGTTTTAACTGTCGTAAATTTATCACCGTCTGACATATAATTTTGATTACCGATTGATATTCCAGACTTTTTTCATAATCTACTCCATAATAATATAGTGTTTCCTGCAGACATCTTTCATACAGTCTCACTTTTGTTTCTCTGGGGATTTCAGGAATAGGTATTTCCTGCTGAACAATCTTTTCTATATATTGTGGATTTATTTTATTTATATTAGAGAACACTTCACGAATTCTACCTTCATCGTATGCTAGCACGTACACTATATTGGGCAGATCGAACACTGTTCCAATCAATTTGAACAAGAAAAGAATATTATCGGTCTCTGCTCTGTCAATATTATCAATCATAAAAACTACCGTCTTGTTCAGTTGTCGTAAGAACCTACTCATTCTCTGTTTCATTCTTTTTACAGATTCATAGTCACCACTCTCTACCACAAATATGTCTTCCAAAATTCCCGTCAACTTATATTCATCTATTATTGTACCTTTTAGTCTTCTAATCATGGTTTTGCTACTATAGGAGCTATATTTAATTCCAATTCTACCAAGGATTTCATCATACATAGCAATTAGCAGAGCTTCTTGGGAACCAAATATCCACGGGTCAAAATTATCTATTACTACCACATCTTTGGGATTCCCATATAATTTTTCTTTCAAAATATGTAAAATTGTTGTCTTCCCGCTCCCCCAGCTTCCCTTCAGTCCAATAACATACGAATGTTGTGGATTGCATCCGTCGATAGAACTATAAATCGTTTTTATTAATGCATTTCTTTCCAAGAGATCATAATCAACCGCCTCCTCTTTAAACATAAGAGGGCATCTTTTACTTTCTACCTTTCCATCCAACAATTCTTTCAAATCAATCACACCACTTGTCTGTGCCTTTATATTTTTACTTTTTCTTGAGCAAAAATATATTCGCGCCCCTAATAAAACTGCCGAAAAAATACCTATGCAAATAAGTATCAATAATTTATAGCTGTATAACAAATATAATAATTGTTCGCTAATTCCAATAATAATTGTCGCTAGGCAAATCGCTATCAGAATTTCATCGCTAACATTACCACAAGGGATTTTTAGCAAATCTATAAAGTGACGCTTTATTAACATCACAATCATTACAGTAATCGTAGTCGCTGCTATAACCATGAACGAATTCTTTCCGATTTTCTCTATGCATAATATCAGAAATTGATTTATATCAGCCAAAAGTACCAGACTAGAAATTAACGTTGCTCCCAAAAAGCTCTTATACAACGATATGTTGCTCCAATATGCATTGCTCATATTGTCCTGATCTATTGTTCTTTTCATTTATTGCTCCTTATCCTTCGCATATGTGTTATATGATTTTATTATACTTCCATTTTCGTTTTTTCTTATTTCGATTTATTCATAGTCCATTTCGTTTTTTCAAAGCAAAAAACAGAAGGTAACAATTTTAACCTTCTGCTTTCTATAATTGATCCTGCATCATACCTACTACATTTCTTCTATGTACTGAAAAGACTGAGGAGCACTACTAATTCCGTAATCTTTCAACTTTTTGGGGTCTTCGTATTTCACTACGTTCCTCAGTTTGTATGCCACAGCCTGTTCCCGGTCTATATAATACTTATCAAAAAAAGCCTTGTCAATTCCGGAGTTTTTTTGTGTCTTCTTCCAAAGGCTTTCCGGATCTTCAATTAAAATATCCTCAACCTCTGCTTCTCCTACAACTTTCATGACAGGATTGGTGGAATATATCAATATTTTATCAACGTGTCGTTTGCAAGCCCTCTTTCGGAATTCATATTTCTTGGTTCCATTCATTATGTTTTCAACATGCTGAGGATTAATTGACAGTAATATGGCGCACATATCATTCACTCCACTTCTTAATCTTCTATCTACTGTATTATACTTCAAAGCACCTTATATTTCAACCTTTTACCGAACATTAGTTCCTGTTTATTAATATTTTATCTGCGCCGCCTCTTTGGGCAATCTTGTAAATCTGCTCATCCGACAATTTAAGGAACCCCCAGTATTGGTTGCGATCTAATCCAATACTTTCTATTAAATCATGACGGACAATTCTTTTTTTGAAGGCAAAATTATAGGTCATTTTAATTGCTTTACAATATCCTCTTTTATACCAATAATGTAAATTTTCCTTAATTAATCCGTCTTGCTAAAAGTACACATGATTCTGTATTCCTTTTTCTGGATCTTCTTCCCACTCCTTTGTCCATTTTTTCAGTTGCTCTTCGAATGTCTTCTCTGTCAATTTTCGAGCCTCTAAAGCAATCTGATCCTTCTCATTATCCTTAACATAAATAGATTCTCTTGTTATTCCCATTCCTTTAAGTTCTTTTTCTAAATCATTACACACCGAATCAGGAATTTCTATTCTCTTCAAAAAATTTGGTGCCGGATATAAATAATCAATCGGCCACATCATGGATCCATGTATTGTAAAATTTCCCGATTGTCTGCACATCCGCATGTCGCTTTTAGGTCCATAAAATGCTATCGGAAATACATTCAGTTCGGGTATATCCTGCACACTGTATATTTTATCTTCTGAGCAAATATCCTTGTTAAGTTTTCGTGGATTGAAAATATAAAATCCAGCAGCTGTACCTTGTTTTCTACCATCCAATGCAAAAAACAACGCTACAGTAGCATCAGTAGTCCAATCCAAAAGCCTCGTTCTCACTCCATAATGTTGTGCCAAACATAAGAATTCTATATATGACATTGTTGTGTCTAACAGTTTTTTACTATCAAGTAAATCTTTAAAAACATTGATATATAAACTGTCTGGAATTATACAAACATCCCCAGATGTACTAAATACTTCTATCGGATGAGGGCAAACACGTCTTCCAAATTGGTCCTCCACAATTTGAGCTCTGCGAATAACTGACGGTATCAAAGGGTAATTAATATCAGCTTGTCCGCGGAACCACATATCTCCATTTTTATTTTCTTCCACAACAATATGAATAAGTTCCTCAATAGAATTTACCCTTATTGCATCAATTGGTTTAAGTATATTCGAAACACTCATTCTATATCAAGTTCTCCTTTGTATACTCACACATTTTTGAATATAAGCATCATCATTTCAAATTTACTTTACTATAGAAATATACTTACTTTTCCTTCTATCCAGTTCAGTTAATTGTCTTTTCTTCAGATTACGTTTAACAATCCCTATTATCCAATTTTTTCTATTAAAAAAAGGTAAAACTGCTTGTACCGTTGTAATTAACATCACCGTAAAAAGTGCCCATTTAGTATCTTGACTATCCTGATTTACAAAGGACGTAACAGTAGCCACAACAAACACTGCAGCCACACATAAAGACCCCAAACGAACTATACTAATTATCCTTTTTTCTTTTTCTGCAAATTCTCTTGTCACCTCTTCTTCCGCCATTTTGCAAGCTTTATTAATTTGTTCTTGCATTCGTTTTTCATTTTCCTGCTTAATTTCATTCCGTCCTTGTTTATATCCATTTTCACGACTTTCCGAACGAATTTTATCTCGGATACTACTCTTATTGTTTATAAATCTCTAAAACATTCTTTTTAATTTTACAATATTTTTATATACCTACAAATTTGCATAAAAGAGTAGCTATCACACCACCAATTATAGAAAAAAGGAATGCCAAAATAGCATTATCCTGTATAAACTGAGCAATTCCAGAAATACTCGGACCATATACATCCTTAAAAATATTTCCTCGAACTTTTAAATCATTATCAACCGCTTTTTCTACAAGCACTTTAAAGGCTTTTACTTTTCCAAATGTAGACTGCTCTATAGATGTAATATTCTTTAAAATGTATTCTTTTATTTCCTGTTCTCCATTTAAAATTTTAGAATCTTCAATTTTATTCATTTGAAATATGTCATACATTTTTCCCATCACTTTTCCATTCCATACTGCGTCCTTAGCATAATGATCTCCATATTTCTTTTTCAAAATCTGAGAGATATTAAAGAGACTATTTTCATCTATATGTCGCACATCGCCACCAAGATTATGATATCTTTCCTCTATTGCTGAAAATCCAAAATTATTATTTTTCATATTCCAATGTAGCCACTTCTTTTGCGCATTACTTTCAGTATATTCAAAAAACTGTTGTAACATTTCCATTTCTATTTCATCTTGTTCAGATTCTGATATTTCAAAAAAATCTATACCATATGCGTCTGCAATCTTCTTTAAAGAAAATAACATTGTTTGTTCATTTCCCGCATTCATAGCAGCAATTATGATTATTCTCGGTCCCTTTTCATATGCATCTTCAAAGCAATTTTGCCTGGCATAATGAATATAAATATAGTCAGATTTATTTTTTACATAATTATCCAGAAAACTCTTTGCATCTTTGTATTCGACTATTCTATTACTTTTCATAGCTGGTCTCCTTTGTAAAATTTATAAACCTTCTATGCTCATATCCATTCATATTATTAAAAAGCGCAAAAAAATCCAGTGAATATTATCTATACACTGGACAAAGCAATTAATTGCTCCGTCTGCATCTAAATGCAGATTACGGTTATATAACATTAAATTTTATATTATAATGTTAGTATTATCTTTTTTAAACAGCCACCACAGTACCTATTCATTTTTAATGGTGTTTTTCTTATAAACAGGATATCGATCCTTATATTTTTGTCCCTTCTCACAATACGGACAATAATATGTATCATATACACATTTTTTAACTGCTCTATCATAACATTCATTATGTGGCAACACTCCAACAGCATCCAATCTGTCAAATTCCTCTTCAAATCTTTCATTCTGTCCATCTGCTGGCACTCGTATCCATCCTCTATTGAAACACGTGGAACAAAATTGTTCTTTGGATAGCGTATATCCGTCCATATCTTTGTTTTTTATTAAACTCATACAATTTCCCTTTCTTTAATTATTTTTCCAAACTGTTTATTTTTATTTTATCATATTTCTTATTCAAAGTTGTTTCGACTTAATCATATAATTATTTCGATTTATCGAAGTGTTCAATTTACATTCTTCAGTATAATTACCATCTGTTGTATGATGACCACTATTTACTATGTAATGTACACGGCCTGCATATGTGTAAATACTTTCCAAAACTGATACTGGCGGACATCGCAAAAACTTACCTGCCAGGCGTTGTAAGAAATACTGGTCGATTCAAATGCAGAATTTCCTCCGTTCATATAAAAAATACAACGGGTTGTCGCTGCCGAGTGGAACCTGCGGTATCCGAAGAAGCTAAACCGTTTTATTAAAAAGGCTACTCTCAAATATCCGGCTGTGGATCTGGATGATACTATTCATAATCCGGAATAACAGTTAAATATACACATCATAGATGTGCTTTCTATATATGAATGAATTGGACAAAAAACTTGTGAGTGTGTGAAGAAAACTCTTCTGCGACTCCTCAACTGACAGTAAGTTTACTCTATCTTCTCGCTATCTTCTCTCCGCGTAATAATTGCGTTTTTCCACATAATATGTTATGATATATTAGATTATCATTTATTATTATCGAAAGGAAATTATAATGCTATTCAATTCTATAGCCTTTGCAATTTTTTTGCCTGTTGTTTTTGCCATATACTGGCTTGTTCCACACAAATTTAGATGGCCACTTCTTTTAATTGCAAGTTATTATTTTTATATGAGTTGGAATCCTAAATATGTTGTATTAATTTTGATAACAACCATCACCTCCTTTTTTTCAGCAAAACTTATCGCTCGCCAACAAAATATAATTATCAAAAAAATTATTTTAATCTTTACATGTGTTATTTGTTTGGGTGTATTACTTTTCTTTAAATATTTCAATTTTATATCAGAAAGCGTTGTAACATTATTAAATGCCATTTCATTGCCTATTAGTCCGATTACCCTAAACATTCTATTGCCCGTTGGAATTTCATTTTATACATTCCAAACTTTAAGTTATGTTATAGATGTGTATCGGGGTGGGGAGCCTGAAAATAATTTAGGCGTGTATGCCACGTTTATATCCTTTTTTCCACAATTGGTGGCTGGTCCTATTGAGAGAACGGGAAATTTATTACCTCAAATCAAATCAGAAAAAAGCTTTAACTACGATACTGCATCTTATGGATTGAAACTGATGGCTTGGGGGTTTTTCAAAAAATTAGCCATTGCAGATGTGACTGCGAAATATGTTGACGCAGCGTATAATTCACTTCTTACGTGTACAGGATTTGATCTGCTTATTGCAATTTTCTTTTTTACAATACAAATTTATTGTGATTTTTCAGGCTATTCCGATATAGCAATAGGAACTGCAAAACTACTGGGAATTAATTTGATGACAAACTTTAAAAGTCCATACCTTTCGAAAAGTATTAAAGAATTTTGGAGCCGATGGCATATTTCATTATCAACATGGTTTAGAGATTACGTATATATACCTTTGGGTGGAAATAGATGTTCAAAAATCAAGAGGGACAGAAACCTCATTATCACCTTTTTAATAAGCGGACTATGGCACGGAGCTAATTGGACCTTTGTAATCTGGGGTGGTATCCATGGAATAGCCCAAGTCTTAGAAAATAGATTTGTATGTGCAAACAAAAAATTTTCCAAACCAGTAAATATTATTAAATTGTTGACCGTCTTTGCATTTTGTAATTTGGCTTGGGTATTCTTTAGAGCCCAAACTTTAAATGATGCAATTTTTGTAATAGAAACAATTATCATGGATTTGAAAACACCCTCTTTATTTCTGTATAATACGCTTGGGCTTGAAAAAATAAATTTAGTATTTATACTATTTTCTATATTGGTTTTATTTATATATGATTATTTAAGTTTGAGCAGAGATGTGATTAAATGGATTTCAAGTAAAGGTATCGTACTTAGATGGATTATTTATCTTATGTTGATTTGGTCAATTCTATTCTACATGCCTCCATCTGGTACCTCTGAATTTGTGTATTTCCAATTTTAAGGAGAAACTAACATGAAGAAATTCATTTTTAAAGTATGCACGTTTTGCGGAATATTTACGATTTCAGCGTTTTGCCTTATTTGTTTTGATTACTTTGTAATAGGAAATCAGCATCTTGGAAATTATGAGGCATCGTTAATCGATAAGGTTGAACGATTGCAAAGCATTAACGAGCCAAAAATTATTCTAATAGGTAATTCTAATGTATGCTTTGGAATAGATTCCGAAAAAATTGAAGAAGCATTTGGTATGCCCGTCGTAGATATGGGGCTACATGGTGGATTAGGAAATGCATTCCTTGAAAATATGGTTAAACTTGGTGTATCCGAAGGCGATATCGTTATTGTCTGTCATTCTTCCTTTGGTGACGATGATACAATTCCAGATACCGCATTAGCCTGGATAACCATTGAAATGCATAAAGATTTATGGTCATTAATAAGGATGAAAGATTGGCTTTCTATGGCTAGATCTTATCCCGATTATTTTAAGAATTCGATTATTTATTGGCATAATGGAAGCAAAGATAACATACCAAATGATGAAACTTGTTATTCTCGAAGTGCTTTCAATAAATATGGAGATATAGAAAAAAGATCTAATAATACTTATATTTTCGAATCTGGAGATGTAACAGTTCCTATAATTACAGATGTTTGCATAAACAGAATGAATCGATTAAATAAATATGTTGAGAGACACGGAGCTACGCTCCTTGTGGCCGGTTACCCAATCGGAGCGGGGGAATTTACTCCTTCTCCAGAACTCTTTGATAAATATGAAGCTGAATTAAGAGAAAAACTTGATTGTGAAGTCATTTCGCATTATAGAGATTACTTTATTCCGTATGACTTATTTTATAACACACAATTGCATCTATCTAAAGAAGGCGCAGATATTAGAACTTTACAATTGATATCCGATATTCAAAGATGGATGGACTACAAATAAAGGTCCCCCTCTATGGAAAAATTATATCGAAAAAAGAAGGAAACGAGTTCCCTTAAAAAGTTTTTAGTCACAGCAAAACAGTTGCTTCCGTATATTGCAATAACATCTTCAAAGCTATGCGCAGCCACTCCTTTTTCTGCTCTGGTAGATTACGGTAGCTTTCTATGATATCCTTTTCCTCCTGTGTCTGCTGGTCTATAGCTTCTCTTTCATCGAAAATATCTGTTATAGATATTCCCAATGAGTTGCAAAGCATCAGCATTGTATCCAACTTGGGAATTGTCTTCCCCGACAGGAAGCAACTAACCGTAGAGGTGGATAAGCCTGCCTGAACGGCAACCTTGTACGGTGTTGTTCCTCTCGCATTGCATAACTCTTTAAATTTCTGCGCAATTTCTTTACATTTTTCTTTGGAATTGTACATTTGCTATACCGCCTTTGTCATGTATTTATGTCTATATAAAGTACATGACAAGAAACGACAAAATCTTACAGAAAAATTTTATACTGGCAGCTTACTGACAGCTCTCTATTTCGATTCTTATTCTTATCATATTTCCAATTCTCCTCGATATCATCAGTACTTATAGTATTTTAATATATTTTAATCTCCATTATATCCCTGCCTCGCTAATATTTCTTGCTATCGATATTTTATATATTTATATTATACTTCTTTTTTTCTTCTTTTCTTATTTCGTTTTATTCATAATACATATTATTTGATTGATTACCTATGATTTTCTTTTGTACTATCTCATAAATATCATTATAAAATAACGTAGCTCTCCTGCTCTCCTTTTCCTCAAGTACAATTTTCTTAACCATAATCCGACACTCAACATAAAAAAAGAAAACTAGAATCACCGCAGAGACACAATAAATCATTATGCTATCATAACTTTTTTCATAGCAATCCGTAACCCCTTGTACTATAAGTGGGCTAATTACTGCAATCAAAAATGGTAGCAAAAAATTATTCTGTATTTTTGATGCTGATTGTTCACATGTTCTTTTCAAATTAACATACTTCTGAAATTCTTTAAGTTCCTCTATCGTTAGTTTTGACAGTTTCTCTTGTATATACCGTTCCCAGTCTGTATATGTCCTATAGATTGGCTTTACATTACATTTTTTATCTTTTCTTGAGTGATCATCGTTACATAGAATTTTATATCTCTGCAACTCCTCTTCTTTTCTAAAGTCTAGTTTTACTTCCCAATATTTATCCAATGAAAAATCTTTTCTATTCATTTGTTTTCTCCAAACTTAATGGAATAAAACACATGAATGTTTGCCTTATCTGACGCAGTCAAGACTACTGTTTCTTCTCTACCGTTAATTGCTAAAGCTGTTTCTATTGTATCCTCCTGCTTACCCGCCAATTTAGTAAAAGCTCTCGATATGGTACTTTTTCCTGCACCATTTTTTCCATACACTAATCCCAGTGAAGGTTCTTTATCTGCATTTAATAACTGCAAATTTGTTACCGTTTCAAAGTTAGCACCTTTCAATTTAATTCCTGTAATTTCAAATAAACCCATTTGTCTCCTCCATGCTTTGTGTTATTTATCCCCATAACATAAGTACCAAATAACTTAACAACATTCTATTTATATAATAGTACATTTTCATTTCAATAGTATTTCGATTTTCTACGTATTTCATTTCGTTTTAACGAACTAACCTTTCACTGCAAATTTCACTTCATCGGTGTGTGTATTTCGCTTGAACCAGTGTGAACGTATTACTTCACCGGTGTACGGATACGGAACATTGGTTTGAAACACATTGTGGTATAGTTTTCTCGTCGTAAAAAATACTTACGGGAAAGAGGCATACACTTATGCAAACTGTACTACAATCCTGGGAATCATAGACATGCGTCAGCGTGGCATATCCTATGATGATTGCCTCAGCCAGTACCACATCGGCTACATCACATTTTCTTTGTTCATGAATCGCTTTCACACATGCGGCAAGAATCTTAACACACTGAAATAAATGTCAGCAAATGAGACGGAACACTTATTCTTTCCTTTGGAAAATTTACATAGAAAAGGCAATTTCGTCATGCCTGATTATCAGATGATATATGACAGACTGACTGCGCCGGGCAGCAAAGCAAACCTGTTCTGTTTCTGGTTGAAATACAGAATGAACGTCCTTCCTGTTATCAGCACACAATACTGCTTACATTTCAAACGTTTTGTTAAAAAGAATTACGGTTCAGAACCTGTCAGTATGGTAGTGGAACTGATTCCTGTGAGAAAGTCTATATTGCCTGGATTGGCAACCATCTGGAAATACCTATTAATTCGACCACCGGTGAAATCAGAAAAGTCCATTTTTTTGTCACGACTATCGATGTAAGCAACCTTATTTATGCATAAGCGGGCGGTGGAATTTACATAAAATTTTAGAGTTCTCGCGTTCTCAAGCCGTGTAATAATTGCGTTTTTCCACATAATATGTTATGATGTATAAGAATTTTTAGTTTCGAAAGTGAGGACGTTATGTTATTAGATGATAAATCCATTTTGATTACAGGTGGTACCGGCAGCTTTGGTAAGACTTTTACCAAATACGTACTGGACAATTACAATCCAAAGAAGATCATTATCTATTCCCGTGATGAATTCAAGCAGTTCATCATGCAGAATGAATTCAAGCAATATGCCGGCAAGCTTCGCTTCTTCATCGGCGATGTTAGAGACAAGGAACGCCTGACCAGAGCATTTGAAGGTGTAGATTATGTCATCCATGCTGCTGCTCTGAAGCAGGTACCCGCTTGCGAGTACAACCCTGCTGAAGCAATCAAGACCAATATCCATGGTGCACAGAACGTTATCGATGCCGCTTTAGATACCGGGGTTAAAAAAGTCGTTGCCCTGTCTACAGACAAAGCTGTTAATCCTGTCAATCTGTACGGCGGTACCAAGTTGGTATCCGATAAATTATTTATTGCAGCTAATGCCTATGCTGGGAGCAAAGATATTTGTTTCTCCATCGTTCGTTATGGTAATGTAGCCGGAAGCCGTGGATCCGTTATTCCATTCTTCCATAACATTATTAAAAACGGTGGTACCGAACTTCCTATCACGGACTACCGCATGACCCGTTTCTGGATCAGCCTGCGGCAAGGTGTTGAACTGGTTATCAAAGCTTTGGAAGAATCTAAGGGGGGTGAGACTTTCATTTCCAAGATTCCTTCCTTCAAGATCACAGATTTGGCTCAGGCAATGTTGCCCGGATGTGCAATGCCCGAAGTAGGCATCCGCGAGGGAGAAAAACTGCATGAGATCATGGTTACCGTAGAAGATTCTATGAATACTTATGAGTATGACAAGCACTTTATCGTATATCCTCAGATGGTATGGAGTGAATCCAGACGTGCAGTTCCTACCGGTAAGCGAGTAGCTGAGGGCTTCTCCTATAGTTCCGGTAATAATACCGAATGGTTGAGTGTTGAACAGATCAAAGAATTATTAAAAACAATAGATTTAGAAAAATAAATATATTAAAAATGGCTTTCGTATATCGATATGAAAGCCATTTTTAATATTTATAACTAAAATATACAAAGGAGGATGCCATCTATGATAAGTTCCAAAACGTACTTTTTAAAATCTGTAATACTTATTGCAAATATAATCAGTGTATGCATTGCAATACTCCCCAGCATAAATACTTTGGCTGAAACGCCTCAAACAGTTATTAGTATCACTGTTATTCTGATAGAACTCTTCTTGCTGCTAGTAAACAATATTCATGAATCTAATGTAGATCAAGACATTTTAGGTGGGTCCAAAAAAGAGTTAGTAAAAAAAATAAGTCCACAAAAATATAACGAGCTAGAGGAATCACGTGCTGAACTGCGCTCTGGATTAGAAATACTTTTTACGACTACTATCCTTTACTGGATAACTATATTTTTCATGAAAATTATTGATTTAAGGTGGGCTCTAATCGGAGGGTTAGTAATGATAATTGCCTATATCTATGCAGATTATGTCCCCCATTCTCAAAGATATGCTAAAAACTATGATCAACTGTTTATTTCTGAAGATGAAAAGCCAAGTGCTGTACGCGGATTAGGAAGAATATATTTAGAAGAATATCAAGAAACTAAATTTTGTAAAAAAGATAATTTCTACACTGAAATGGCACAAATATTACCATATGATCAGTCCTCCGCTAATCCTTCAGAAACAAAAAAATATTTAAAATGTATTTTCAGCAACAAAATTGCTTCGACTAACAATGCTTTAGCTATTATTAGCTATACGATGCTTGCTGTTAATATTTTGACTGTTGTTCCAGATCTATATAACATTTTAGCAAATACTTTTTTCAATAATGTAACTGTAATTGATATCAGAAAAACAATTAATATCTGCGCTACTATTATTTTTATGTTTGTCTCTATTTGTCAATTATATGAATATTACAACGAATGTTATTGTATGAAAAAAATACTTTACGCTGTCAATAGTGATAGCTTGGCTGAAATGCTTTCTGTATACCGCATGATTGAAAAAGGCCATAATGGTAAATTATACACCGTACGAGGAGCTTTTGATTACTCCCAAAAATATATCGAAGACCACCATACTATTCATGGCTGTCCCATGAAATACAGAATGAAATTTCCAGATAAATACCTGGCAAATATCAGCAGATATAACTCAACATATCTACTATGCAGTATTATATTTTTTCTTTTCCTGTCTAATTATACAGATATCAACAGTCAGTTACTAATTATTAGCAGCATATTAGTTTGTATAGGTTTTCTCATTGGGAAATATGTATTTCTTCCACAAATAGGGAAAAGAAAAATCAAAAGAATTTGCAAAGAATTAGACTTCTTTCAGAATTCACAATCTTAAAGATTCTAAAAGCCTTCTACGACATTCCGCCATAGAAGGCTTTTATATTATTTTTTCGCCTTTTCCTTGTCATACACACTTATGTCTTTTCCAATCTGTACTTCAATCAGCTTCAATTCCGTCTGTGCAATAATGGTATGCCAGCATCCAGCAGGCATTGTCACAACATCTCCCACTTTTACCCGTCGTTCCTCATCATTAATAATGGTCCGTCCCTCTCCAGAGATTACAACCCATACTTCATCACGATGTTTATGGTTATGATAATTCATAGAATGTCCTTCATTCAAGGTAACCTTTATCGTCATGGATCCTGCTTCCACATCCAACACCCGGAAGCTCCCCCAACTTTTCTCCGCAAACATGATCTGCTGCTCAAATCGATCTACAAACGGCTTAATATAAGAACTTTGTTCCTTATCAGAGACCAAAATACCTTCCGGAGAGGCAGAGATTACAACATCATGAAGTCCCATAGCCAATACAGGAACATCCATCTCATTCACGATGTGAACATTAGAACAGGTATCATTTAATACCCCTTTTCCTATCACAGCATCTTTCATCGCTTCCGTCAGTGTATTCCAAGTTCCAAGGTCTTTCCACTGTCCCACAAAGCGCTGTACCTGAATCTTCGGTTCTTTTTCAACTACGGCATAGTCAAAAGATATCTTGGGAAGTGTATCATATTTTGCAAATAAATCCCGATAATCTGTAAAATCAATCAGCTTATGAGCTATTTCCATAACATACTTCAGCTTATAAGCAAATACTCCGCCATTCCACAAAGCCCCCTGCGCAATATATTCTTTTGCTATTTCCATTGTCGGCTTCTCTTTGAACGTAGACACCATAGCAACCGGATCTGCGGATGTCGGAATAATATATCCATATTTTTCACTGGGATATGTCGGTTCAATTCCCATCAATACCAGATTGGCTTCTCCTTTATCCGCCTGATCAGATAACTTTTTCAGTGCATCAAAATAGTCATCTTCCACATATGGATCTACCGGGCATACCACTACGGATTCCTCCGGGTCGATTTTCATTATATCTACCAAATATGCTGTGGCAAGTGCAATTGCGGGAAAAGTATCTCTTCTGCAAGGCTCAACTGAAATTCCTACATCTTCACCAAGTTGATTATGAATAGCCGAAACTTGTGTTTTACTTGTAGCAATCGTAACTGTCGCATCAGCGTCTACCTTTTTAATCTGATGATAAACTCTTTGTACCATTGATTCATAGGTTCCGTCCGGTTGCTTAAATATTTTGATAAACTGTTTACTTCGAATATCATTGGACAACGGCCACAAACGCTTTCCGGATCCTCCGGATAACAATACTATATTCATAACTGTTCCTTTATCACTTTCTCTCTCTTTGCAAGTTCTCTGTCATGCTTTGCCATAATCTCTACCAGTTCCGCATAGGTGGTCTTCTGTGGATTCCAGCCAAGTACAGTTTTAGCTTTTGTAGGATCTCCCCACAGATTGTCCACGTCTGTCGGACGATACCATTTCGGATTCACGCATACCAACATCTTACCGGTCTGTGCATCATAGCCCTTCTCATCGACACCGGTACCTTCCCAACGGATCTGAATGCCATTTACTGCAAATGCGCGCTCTGTAAAATCACGAACCGTATGCTGCTCTCCGGTAGCAATGACAAAATCTTCCGGTGTCTCGTGCTGCAGTATCATCCACATGCATTCCACATAATCCTTGGCATATCCCCAGTCTCTGAGGGAATCCATGTTACCGAGTTCCAGATGATCCTGTAAGCCCTCTGCGATTCTTCCCGCTGCCAACGTAATTTTTCTCGTTACGAAATTCTCTCCGCGGCGTTCGGACTCATGGTTGAACAGAATACCATTTACCGCAAACATACCGTATGCTTCCCGGTATTCCTTCACGATCCAGAAACCGTACTGTTTTGCAACAGCATACGGAGAATACGGATGAAAAGGTGTGGTCTCTCTCTGCGGTACTTCCTCCACTTTGCCATACAGTTCCGAAGTGGATGCCTGGTATACTTTCGTCGTCTTCTCCAGCCCATGAATACGACACGCCTCCAGGATACGCAGTACGCCCAACGCGTCAATATCTCCGGAGTATTCCGGTGCATCGAAGGATACCTGTACATGAGACTGTGCTGCCAGATTATAAATCTCATTCGGGCGTACCAGTCCGATAATGCGAACCAGAGAAGAAGAGTCCGACAGATCTCCGTCATGTAAAGTAATACAATCTATAATATGATCGATCCGCGCGGTATTGGAGATCGATGCTCTACGTACAATACCGTGTACTTCATAACCTTTTTCTAATAAGAACTCCGCAAGATAAGATCCATCCTGCCCTGTAATACCTGTAATCAATGCTTTCTTTGTCATATTGCCTACTCCTATTATACTATAACTGCATTTATTATAGGAAATATAGTTTTCCCATTAAATTGAAAATATTGCCTATCATTTGCATTATATTGACTTTAGTTCTATAATAATCCCATGGGAGGTAATAGAAATGTCCAACGAATTATTCCATGGAGAATTCGTCAATTCCAGTCGAATTCTATACACGCCATCTGAATTTGCCCGAACCAATCTTTTTTATTTGCAGGAAGCAGGTAGTCTACAAGCACGCAAACCCCATATCAGCAAACGTCAGAACCTGATGTCCTACCTCTTCTTTTATCTAACAGATGGGAGTGGTATTCTCAATTACGATGGCAAGGAATATACTTTGAATCAGGGAGACTGCGTATTCATCAATTGCCAAACACCATATTTTCATCAGAGTTCTGAGAATCTATGGTCATTGAACTGGATCCACTTCTACGGACCCACGATCCATTCTATTTACCTGAAATATACTGAACGTGGCGGGCAACCTGTATTTCATCCTACCGATCTTGCTACATTTGCCTCTTTGTGGCAAGATTTATATCATATTGCTTCCTCATCAGCCGTTTTAAAAGACATGAAAATTAATGAATATTTATTTTCTCTTCTGACATTGGTAATGGAACAAAGCTGGAATCCCGAGGCAAAACTACTTTCCTTCAAGCAGCACTCCCTCATTGATGTGAAAGAGTATATTGATACCCATTATGCAAAAAAGATAACCTTAGACCGGTTATCCGAAATGTTTTCCATTAATAAATTTTATTTAGAGCGAATCTTTAAAGAGCAATTCGGAGTGTCCATCATCAATTATCTGACAAACATCCGAATCACTCATGCTAAACGTCTGCTCCGTTTTACCTCTAAGTCCGTAGAACAGATTGGCTTAGAATGCGGCATTACACCGTTGTATTACTTTTCCAGAATGTTCAAACAGACTGAGGGAATCAGTCCGTCAGAGTATCGGATGAAGTGGAAGTAATTATCCTTACGCAAACACTATTATGTAGTTTTCTAATGTAGTAAAATACCTAGTATAATATATGTAAAAACTTAATATATTTTTGCAAATATAATATAATGCATCCACTCATTAATGAAGCTACTAACACAAATAAATAATATTGCAGACTATTTCCTACCTGGATCTGCATAAACAGTCCTTGCATACCATACATTAAAATGCTCAATTGCCGAAGGTATTTATATAATATCCTTTCCTTCATACGCAAGTTTAAAAAAAGCTGAAATGCAAAATATGTACAAGGTACTAGCGAAATCATCATATTATAATCACGCGGATTAAATTTGGACATCAGTGCCACTTCCGCCAGCAACAATCCTATAGATGCCATAAGACATATCAAATTCCTCTTCAAAGAAATTTCTTTTTTCGTGGAAAATGCCAGTTTCATTCCCATTGCAACAAAGAAAAATCCGAAAACAAAACCATTCTTGGTATCTCCAAATATTAATAGATATATTTTGGACAATGATGAAAGCCAATAATACTTATTTATCAGTATCTCGCCAAACATTGAATACGCATTGCTCAAGCAGCCTACAGACAAATATATTATTAGTGATATTGCCAGTATTGCATTCGGAGAGAATTTCAATTTCAATAATACATATACCAATGCTACGGCTACACATGTACCTATAAAAAACCACAACGGAGTCCAAGATCCTATAAAAAGAAATCTTCTTACAAAAATAGCCAGCTTCATCACAAAGCTGGTATTTGTATATTTTTCTGTCATAAAATCCTGAATAATAAGGGGCATATAAATAATAGTCCATACTACATACAGTCCAAAATTCCGCTTCTCATACTTCCACAACATTTTCTCCGGTAAAGTCTCTCTATCGATTTTACTAAAGAAAAAATAACCGGAAATGCAAAAGAAAAGTGGGACTGCCATTCTGGCTATGCCGTTTGATAAAAGTAAATTACCGTAATATGTGTAAGCTGATAATGGTGCACAGTGCAATACAATGATCAAATTTGCCAATATAAATTTAAGAATATCTATTCCCTGATATTGTTTTGTATTCATTTTCTTATCACGTACTTTCTTACTTACACCGGTTCCGAGAACGTATCCGGATGTGCTAAATCAAACACCTCATTGCACGTCATCACGGTCACCAGGTTCTCTGTGTCTGACAAATTAATGATATTATGAGACCATCCCGGGATCATGTATACAGCTTCTATGTTGTCACCGGATACCTCGAACTCCACCATCTCTCCGGTATTAATGTTTCTCTCCTGAATCAGACCATGTCCCGCTACCACGATGAACTGTTCCCACTTGCTGTTATGCCAGTGCTGTCCCTTGGTAATCCCCGGCTTGCTGATATTGATAGATACTTGTCCACAATTCAAGGTATGCATCAATTCCGTAAAAGATCCTCGGTCATCTTCATTCATCTTCAAACAATATTTAAACTTGTCTGTAGGTAAATAAGTCAGGTAAAGCGAAAAAAGCTTCTTCGCAAAAGACCCCTTCGGCATCTCCGGCATCAGCAGTGACTCCGGCTGCGCTTTGAACTCCTGCAGCAGATCAACAATCTCCCCCAAAGTAACCTTATGGGTAACCGGCACACAGCAGTATCTGCCATCTGCTCTCAATACAGTCTCTACACCGTTGAATTCACAATGTTGCTCTTTCCCCTCCAGGAGATCGAACATTCCATCGACAAGATCATCTATGTAGAGCAGCTCCAGTTCTGTTGTTCTGTCATTTACCGTAAATTCTTCATCATTCGCTACTGCCCAACAGAAAGTACTGACTGCAGAATTGTACTTCGGTCTGCTGTGCCCCATCAGATTAGGGAAGCGATATACTGCAACCTTAGCACCGGTCTCTTCGGCGTATGCAAAAAACAGATTTTCTCCCGCCTTCTTGGAACGACCATATTCAGAATCTCCGAATCTTCCTGACAGTGTTGCCTGAATGGAAGAAGCGAGCATAATCGTCGCCTTATTCTCATACTTTTTCAAAGTATCAAGAAGCTGCGAAGTGAATCCAAAGTTCCCCTTCATGAAATCTTCCGGGTTCTCCGGTCGATTCACTCCCGCAAGGTGAAATATAAAATCCGCTTTTTGACAGTAATTATCCAGTTCCTCCTCAGTGGACTGAATATCATACTCATATATCTCATTAATGCATATTGCCAGTCTGGTACGATTCTTATTATCTCTGATATTTTTCAGGTTATTTACAAGGGCTGTTCCTACCATGCCCTTTGCACCTGTGACTAGGATATTCATTGGTTACTGCCCTTTTCTCCACACCATTTTATTAACAACATTTACGTATCCCTGAATGATTCTAACCACTTTCATGGATACGGTCTCATCTGTATAATCGGGACACGGCTTTCCTAGGATTCCTCTCTCCTTCATATCAATAGCCATATCGGTTGCCTGGAGAAGTTCCTGCGTCGTAATGCCAGCCAGTATAAAGTTGCCGGATTCTAATGCTTCCGGTCTCTCTGTCGATGTCCGGATGCATACTGCCGCAATAGGATGTCCTATAGACAGATAGAAACTGCTTTCTTCAGGCAATGTTCCGGAATCCGACACGATTGCCAACGCATTCATCTGGAGCTTATTATAATCATTAAATCCTAACGGCTCATTTACCCTTACCCTGGGATCTAAATGAAATCCACTTGCTTCCAGTTTTTTCCTGGATCTCGGATGACAGGAATAGAGAATCGGCATATCGTATTTCTCTGCCAGTGCATTGATAGCGTTGAATAGGGATTCAAAATTCTTATCCGTATCAATATTCTCTTCTCTGTGTGCAGAAAGCAAAATATATTTATTCGGCTCAAGTCCCAGTCGATCCAGCACATCCGATGCCTCAATCTTACTTAAATTGCCGTGAAGGACCTCTGCCATAGGGGATCCCGTTACATAAGTTCTCTCCTTGGGCATTCCCATTTCATGCAGATACTTTCTGGCGGGCTCGGAATACGGTAAGTTCACATCAGAAATGACATCCACGATCCGACGATTTGTCTCCTCCGGAAGGCATTCATCCTTACATCTGTTACCGGCTTCCATATGGAAAATAGGAATATGAAGTCTCTTCGCTGCGATAGCTGACAGGCAGCTATTGGTGTCGCCCAATACTAATAAAGCATCCGGTCTGATCTCTGCCATCAGCTCATAGCTTCTCGCAATGACATTTCCGCAGGTCTGTCCCAAATTCTCACCTACGACATTCATCCACACATCCGGACCACCCAGATCAAAATCAGACCAAAATATGTCATTCAGATTCTTATCATAGTTCTGTCCGGTATGTGCCACACAACAATCAAAATATTCTCTGCAACGCTTAATCGTAGCCGCCAGACGAATGATCTCCGGTCTTGTCCCGACAATGATTAGAAGCTTGATCGCACCGTTGTTTTTCCACTTAAAATCGTACATCTCTTAGTCCTCCGCCAGTCTCTCCTGAATATATGCCAGCTTCGCAATAGTAGCCTTGGTTTCTTCGAGATTCAGCATTCTTGTATTGTTTGAATTAAACTCTGTCAAGGTATTTCTCTTCGCATCACCGTCTTTGAAATACTTATCGTAATTCAGTCCACGGTTGTCAGCAGGCACTCTGTAGAAACCTCCCAAGTCAATTGCCTTGGCGCACTCCTCATTGGTCAGCAGTGTCTCATACATCTTCTCTCCATGACGGATGCCGATAACCTTGATATCTTCCTTCTTGCCACCGAACAATTCACACACTGCTTCTGCCTGTGTGCCGATGGTACAAGCCGGTGCTTTCATGATCAGCAGATCTCCGTTCTCACCCTTTTCAAATGCAAACAGTACCAAATCTACCGCTTCCTCTAGGCTCATGATGAAACGAGTCATGGAAGGTTCCGTCACAGTAATCGGATTGCCTGCTTTGATCTGGTCGATCCACAGAGGGATAACAGATCCCCGGGAGCACATAACATTACCATAGCGCGTACAACAGATCTTCGTCTTCCCGGAATTACGGGACTTGGCAACTGCTACCTTCTCCTCAATTGCTTTGGTAATCCCCATAGCATTGATAGGATATGCTGCCTTATCTGTGGACAGGCAGATGACAGATTCCACACCAGCTTCGATCGCTGCTGTCAGAACATTATCTGTACCGATTACATTTGTACGTACTGCCTCCATGGGGAAGAATTCGCAGGACGGTACCTGTTTTAACGCTGCCGCATGGAAAATGTAGTCTACCCCGTACATGGCAGAACGTACGGAGTTCAAATCTCTCACATCTCCGATATAAAATTTAATCTTGTCCGCCACTTCCGGCATTTTCGCCTGATATTCGTGGCGCATATCATCCTGTTTCTTCTCATCGCGAGAAAAGATACGGATTTCTCCAATATCTGTGTTAAGGAAACGTCTTAAGACCGCATTTCCAAACGAACCGGTTCCTCCGGTTATCATTAAAGTTTTTCCTGTAAATAGTGACATAATTGTTCTCCTTTTGTCTAACTCATTGCAATTTTATCAAATATTTTTCAAATTCATCCTTGGAATAAGTGTGTACTGCTTTAAAATATAATGTTTGAAATCGCTCCAAATCAAACATTCGATAAATACAAGACTACCATTTGCTCCATTATTCATATATATATTGTTCAATTTCGGAAATCCATATTTCATATGCTTTTCCTTGTAAATGTATTCCATCACTTGTTAATTGCTCATTCATATATCCATCATTTTCATATAAATCAAACAAATTAATATATGTTGCTCCGTATTCTTTTGCAAGATTTTCTATTTCGTTATTAAAAATTTTTATTGTGTCATTTTTCGCACAAAATTCTTCTTGCTCTTGAGAAACTGGAAGCACACTTTGTATATACAACTTAGCATCAGGGGCAACATCGCGAATTGAACAAATCAATGTTTCATAAGAATCAACCGAAGACTTTATTGTGTCATCTTTTAAACCATTTATTCCAGCCATAAGGAATACTTTTTCTGCATTAACATTTGATAGCATATCGACTCTTGACGTCATTCCACATAAACTGTCACCCGAAATGCCTAAATTAATGATTCTTTTGTCTATGAAATATGATTGGAAATTTCCCATCTGTGTTATTGAATCACCAAAAAATGCAATATCTGCATCATAATCTAATTGAGCAAGACTACTTTTCCAAGATATTAGAGTATAATTTATCCCTGGTTCTTGTGTTTTTTCTTCTTTAAGTCCGCACCTTATCAAAATCCTTTCAGGATAATTTTCTCTAAAGAAAATCATAAAGAATCCAAACATAAAAAAGAGGCACAACATCAATAGAAATATATTAATTTTCTTCATTTTTTCATATTTCCTTTTCTACTAATATTTTCACAATCATATTAGCAAAATCTATAATAGAAGTAAATAGTTGCTTTGCTGTTCCACGTATTATATAGTAGTGGTTATCAGGTCCCCTCTCCAAGGTCTTAATAACCATTAATGAATATTACTGCGTGGCTGATTATTTTGGGACTCTCTGTCTTTTTGCATTGTGAGAACTTATTTACCCTCATCACTCTGTAAGGAGCAGGGATATTTAATAAATACAATATTTTTTCATTTCCACACCAATTCTTGATATTTTTTTTCTAATTCACATGCTGCCATATGAATATCGTATCCATCTTTTTTCAAATAGTCCACATAGTTGGTCCGTTGTCTTTTTCTGCTTTGTTTATATTCCATTAGTATTTCTTCAATCCATTTTTTCTTGGACAATTCAACGAATTTTATAGCATCGCCATGGTTCACCTCTTGCGGCACATTTTCCGAGGCAACAGAATGCAAACCATTCGCTTGTGCTTCTATTAGTACTATCCCTAATCCTTCAAATAGCGAGGGAAGAACAAATAAATCCATACAGCTATATAGCATTGCCACATCTTCTCGATTTCCCAGAATCAGTACTCTGTCCGCAATACCACATTTATTAATCTTAGTTTCTATTTTTTCTCGTAATTTGCCATCTCCAACCAAAAGTAATTTTGCATTAGGTATTTCGTTTGCAATCTGCCGGAATACTTCTATCAAAAACTCATGATTCTTTTGATCATCAAACCGCCCCACATGTCCTACTACGAATTCATTCCTTCCTATCCCTAATTCATTACGCTTCTGATTACGCGTCTCACTTGAAAATGCAAATTTTTCAAGTTCTATAGCGTTTCTCACTATTTCAAATTCACTTTCTCCAAAAAGCCATTTCCCAGCATTGTCAGAACATGCAAAACAAGCCGTTGCATATCGTGTGACATTTTTCCTGGCGATCTCATTCAAAAAATATTTTACTTTATTTGTTGTTAAATGATCTGTGTTGTGACTATGTGCTATTCTTACCGGAATGTTACATTGTTTAGCCACTTTTAATATCCAGCAGCTCATGGCATCTACATGAGAATGTATAATGTCATATGAATTTTCCAAAAGAACTTTCTTCAATTCCATACTATATTTTATAGGATTCTTACTTTTTACCGGAAGTCTATATATCTTGCTCCCACACTTTTCAATTTCCGCATCATATACTCCCCTTTCGTATCCATGCACAATAAAATCGATTTGAAACTTTTCCTTGTTCATATGCCGATAGTAGTTCATCATATATGATTCAATACCACCTCGGTTCATTATTCCACCATTTACATATAAAATTTTTATTTTCACCTTTGTCTCGTCCCCACAACTAAACTGTCATTTTGTCTTATCTTTTAGACTATACACAGCCGTATTATATAATATACCAATCGCAACTACTGCAAATGCGATAGGAGTAATCAGCACCCTTTCTGCATATGCCGGAGACGCCGTCATCACATATATCCCCACTAAAGATACAATTATAAATAAAGCTGCTTTCATGTATTCCATTCTAATATTAGGATTGGACTTCTCTTTTTTAGATTTAACATACAAAATTATCATTGCAATAAATAAGATCCACATATTTTTAACCATGTAAAATGTTTCTCTTGCTATTCTAAAAAATAATTCTGCTATTAATGTTCGTTGTTCTCCTTCACTTAAAACAATATCTGCCCGGTTGAAATTACCCGGTGCTAATATCATAAAAGCAAATCCAATCAGCGCCCCCACAAAACCTATTATTTCCCATACGTATATAGTCTCTCTCTTATATACTTGGTATCCCACTATCATCACTAATGTCAACAATAACATCGCGCCGCCGGCTTCTAATTTCCTCCTAAAGGAATATATACATAATCCCGAAAGCAACTTGTTAAAGATATATGCCAACGTTTCCAAAACTCTGTAATAGATTGGGAAATATACGGATAATTAAAGTTCTCTGCAAAATGAAATCCGAAACAGCTTCCCAAGCCAATCGCCATATCGGAATATCCAGAAAAATCAAAATAAATCTGAAAAGTATAAGCTATTGCACCTAGCCATGTAAGTACGACAGTTAATCCTTCCCTCATATCTGCTGCCAGAAAAACACCATCTGCAACACTTGCCAGTAAATCTGCAAGAATTACTTTTTTGCCAAGCCCAATTACAAATCTTCTTATACCGTAAACAAAGTCTTGCCTACTTTCTTGACGATCACAGATACTATCATAAATTTCGGAATACCTGACAATCGGTCCCGCTACTAGTTGTGGAAAAAGCATTGCATATAGAGTAAACTTCAATAAGCTTTTAGAAACGCAAACCCTACCGCAATAAACATCTATAATATAACTGATAATTTGAAATGTAAAAAAAGAAATTCCAATTGGAAGTGTCATTCCCACTTTTGGAATACTACAATGTAATACAATATTAGTATTTTCTATTGTAAAATCTAGATATTTGCATATGAACAATACTCCTATATCAAATATCAATATAAGCGCCAAACAGAACCTTTTGTTAAATTGTTCTTTACAATTATCCATCAATAATGCTGCTAACCAGTTTATAACTATAGAAATTAGCATTACCACTATAAAAGCAGGCTCTCCCCACGCATAAAAAATCACACTAGCAAACAGCAACCACATGTTACGAAATTGCCTACTTTTTATACATGGATTATAATAAACAGCAAGTATTATAGGTAGAAATAATAACAAAAATACTCCTGATGAAAAACCATTTCTTCCCTTTCTAAACAGGCACTCTATTACCTTATACAAACATTTATAATACCATCTCTCAAAATAATTGTTCTAAATATTGAACTGAAAAATGAAATCTACTCTCGCACAGTCGATATTTACTCTTACATATAACAGTAAAAGCCTATCTTTCCTTCTGACAGCAGTTGGAGAAACAAGGCTATGAGTAAATATATATCTAATAACCACTAAGTCAATCATTCTCCCTCAAGTGTAAAAAATATTATCAACGAGAAAATGCTCCTATAACTACCTATAACTTCCCAATATCCATTCGATAAAATCTCTAACAGCACCATCTCCCCCACATTTGGGGGAGATAAAATCACAAATTTCCTGAACTTCTTTTCCTGCATCTACTGGGCATCCCGTTAATCCTCCGGCCCTCTTAATTTGCATCATGCATTCAAGATCTGGAATATCATCTCCCATATATGCACATGTTTCTAAACCATCGGTACCTATCGCCTCTCCAACAATTGGTAATTTGTCTACTCTGCCTTGATATATTTTCAGAATGCCCAATTCCCTTGCACGTTGTTCTACTATTTTGCTTTGTCTTCCGGTGATAATAATAGGTTCAATGCCATTCGTTTTTAACATATGTGCTATTCCATATCCATCTTTAACATTAAATGCCTTAAACATTTCCCCGTTTGAACTAAAATAAATCTTGCCATCTGTTAAAGTCCCATCAACGTCCATTATAAAATGTTTTATTTTACTTTTCATACTGTAATCTTCTCTTTAAAAATAATTTCACGATTTGTGACATATTTTTGATAATACGATGGTGTAATAAATGTAATTACACATTTCTCCGAAATACTTTCCGCAAATTCATCAAGCATTACCGAAATTTCCCTGTTTACTTTATCATAAGAGGCCGCATTATGTCTCTGTTCTTGAAATGATTCATCTACAAAATTATTTCTTTTATTTTTATCAAACCCATCAAAACCTGCTATAAATATTTTTTGCGTATTCAGTTTCCTAACCATATTTAATAACATCATTGTCGAGTTATCAGACAATTCATGGGTATTATTCAAAAGCGTATGATAGTTAACCCGCAAACTATTTTTCCCTCTAGGTTCAATATTAGATGTCACAACTACATTCTGGCTCTTGTCCACTCTAATATCATTTTCATATCTTTTTTTGTTGCCATAAAAGGCCCAACTATCCTTATATGCAGATACAAAATTAACGCTTATGACAATTACATCATTGTTATCTATAAAGCTATTAATTTGCCTTTCATATGTGCTAATTGTACTTCCTGGCACCAATATTAACACATCTTTTCCACCCCATAGTTTATTAATTTCATCAATCGTTTTTCTATCATCTATATTTTCTCCAGTATACTCTTCATATACTTTTTTGATATTACTATAGTCATAGCGTTGACGCAATTCCGGCTCTATCATTGACAATAAATATCCGATATCCTTCGTATGTAGTCTGAATTTTTCTGTAAGATATATAACATTATTTGGATGTGATTTATATACGCCAGCCATCAATGCTGGAACAGAATAACCCCATTTATGTTCAATAGTATATTTATAAATATAATCGTCTATGCAGTCAAAAATAACGTCTAGATTATAATCATAGTGTAATTTTCTTAGCATAAAATCAACAAACAACTCTGTATTAAGATTTCCAGCCACTTTCCCCATGCCGCTTAACGTTCCATCAATAATAACATTTCTTGTTCCGTTTGCACTTAATTTCACAATTTCTTGTGCTAAAGAAAAGGACAGTTGATAATTATTATGTGAGTGAAAGTTAATGCATATATCAGATAGCATATTGTGATCGATTAAACCATATAATCTATCTACATCATCTACGTACATAGCACCATAGGTATCTACGATTCCAAAACTGTACGGATGTATCTCATTAACCATCTCTATTACTTCCAGCAATTCTGCATCATTATAATTTAATGAGTTTACACCTTGTATAAAAAGTTTATACCCTCTTTCTTTAATTATTTTTGCCCATCTTATAATATCTTCTTTATTTTCATCGTAGTTCTTTTTGGTAAAACCAAGCCTAATTGCATCAATTGATGTTCCATCATAAGAGTCTAAATTATCAATATTGCACATGCCATAATCAATGAACGCAGTATACAAAACATTCTGTTTCTTATTATCTAAAAAAGGAGTAATCTGATGAACCTCTGTAAAGAAAGTAGTGTCCCCTAAATATTCTACATCTCTCCCATCCCGCAAAAATCCCATTTCTATAATATCAATTCCTGCATCCGCAAGCTTTTCTGAAATGTTTTTTATCTCTTGATTTTTAAATGCACAATTAATTATTCTTCCTCCGTCTCTCAACGTACAATCAAGAATTCTTATTTTTTTCATTCTTTCCCTCGCATTTAACTACTTATTTTTCAAAAAGGTTTGATACATTACCTCAGCAAACATAAAATCCTCTGGATAATCTATATCAATAGATTCAATCTGACTTAATTCAATAAAATATGGATTCTTTCCATATCTTGATTTTTGTTCAGTATATACTTCTTTCTTATAAATACACAAATTCATATCAATATACATTGGATCAATATCTTGATTTCGATACATCTTAGTCCTTGTAAAATTAAATGGTTCTCCATGATACCACAAAGGCTTGTTCAATTTTTGAACCGTATGTGCAGAGTCATGTTCCCCACTTAAAACCTTATCCAAACCTCTTTGTATATTTTCTCTTTTTACAAACGGATTAGTAACATGTGCATTTAAATATACATCAGCATCAATAGTATTAATAAAAGATTCTACAATCTCATAATGTCCTACCATAGCACCATCTAATTTTTCAGGTCGTTTCAAAAATTTGACACCGTTTGGAAGATATTGAATAATATCCTCCTGGGAACAGTATACATATATATCGTCTAATCCATCTATCTGTGTTAATGTCTCTAACATATAGCTGCATAATGGTTTCCCTGCTAACAATTTTGTGTTTTTCCCTGGTAATCTTTGATTATTTAATTTAATTGGCACCCATGCTACTGTTCTCATCTTTACACCTCTACTATTATTTATACTGTAACGCTTCTTCTATATATTTCCTAATCGGTTCATACTTCTTTTTCTGCGCAATATGTTTTATCCTATCAACTGAACAATTTGACCTTTTTAATTCTTTTGCAAACTCTAAAATTAGCTTTATTTCCTCTGGTGTTTTGGCTTCATCAGCTCCCCACATATATGCAGACCATTCTCTCTGTTCTTCTGTAGTCACCTCATTATACTCAGAAAAAAGCCTCAGCAAATCTCGCTCTGTATTTTCTAACCAGGATTTACCATTTATTGTCCATGCATCCTCAAAAATCACCCCATCTTCCTGTACCATTTTTCTGTTACCTTGATAAAAAATCGCTGGTATATTTAAGTAACTTGCATAAGACATGCCTGTGATACTTTGAGCAATCACACAATCCGCTAGTCTCAAAATTGTAGAAAAGCAATTACCAAAATCGTGATTTTTGTTATTTCCTGCGCTCGTAATAATCCAGCCTTCCTTTTCGAACGCAAAATGCATTCCTCTCTCTATATCTATATAATATAAGCACACTATTACTGTATCAAATTTTCCTTTATTCTTTACTTCCTTTGCAAATTCTATAAGATTAGACGTGTTTTTATTTATATTTTCAAACTCAGATGTATCATTATTATGTTGTGGATATATCAAGAGAGTCTTACCCAAATTTTTTTTGATACCTTGGATTGCGAATTCTGAGTAGATAGGCTTCGCATATGGCATAAAATTGGGTCCGAAAGTAATCATAAGTTTATCTGTTTTATCTTTTAGAAATTTGCGTCGCTGTTCCGAATGCACTAACAAAACAGGCATATCATTATCCTTGTACTCCATTTCATTATCTATACGTTCTGTAGGAGTTCCGTGTTCAATTGCGCAGTAAATATCACCACTATATGAAGAGTACTCTCGTAGCGCAGCCCCAATACCATACATTAAATTACCCTCATATTTTTCGTGATATGGTGCTCTTCTTTCTTTAATTACCTCATTATAATCAAAAATATTCTGTATCTGCAGTTCCAACCCGTATGCATATTTATTTTTATATAAGTTGTTATATTTTTGTTGTTCTATTCTATTATATATTTTCCCCCATAATTTTCTTGGGGACATGGTTAACATTTCTTTTAACTTCACTACATACTTCCTCCTTTTTACCCACTTGTACCTCGTAATATAAACGATACCACACTTCTAAATTGTTGGCAATCTCTCTATATTCTTACTTTTTAAAACGCTATTGGATATTCTTTCTACACCTTACACAATAAATAATACTTGCGCACTCCCATTTGCATAATATATCCTTATACTTGTTACTACAATATATTTTTTATTTTGCCTAAAAATCTTTCTATACCATTTATTTTCTCCGTTACTCTTTTTTCACCATCAGATGTGTATTTCCCTATATTTTTAGGTTCATCAACATTATAGAGTTTTCTTTCTCTATCAATAAACTCAGATAACATCTTATACCCTGTTCCATTCTCCAAAAGTAAGTTTTGCAATTCGCTATGAATCAATCCATCATTCCATACCAAATCTGAATTGCAAAATTGTATTCCTGCATTTGTAACTACGCCCCAGCAGTTAACCGAATCGAGTATTGTAGCATAAAAACTTGTATGATCTTCAAGCAATAATTCATTATGATATTCTTCGCCAAACAAATCCTTTCCCCTAATATTACTTTTACTGTAGTATATGCCACATTTGTTTAGCAGTGTAGGATATATGTCCATTATTGAACGCAATTTTCTATCTATTTTTAGACTAGCATCATTTTTTTCATGCCAAAATAAAAAAATATTAGTTCTACGCTTATCTAACGAATATCCTCCTTTTTCATTCCAAAATCTAAAACCGTGATCTGAAAAGAAAATAATTTCATCAAACTGCTCTACTGGAAAAATTTCAAAAAAAGAATCTATTAAATCACATATTTTTTTTTCTCCTTCCTTATATGCTTTTAACGTGTATGACTTATCGTCCAATATAAAGTGAAGATCCTCTAAATTAAGGAATGTAAAGGAATCGTTCCCCAAAAAAATCTCCTTTGTATATTCCTTTATAAATTTTCCGGTACTAAAATTAAATGGATATTTGTAAACGTCAAATCCTGCGCCTTGGCTAATTAGTCTTTT
>ULVX01019120.1_pt1 | contig 30190 bp, 20 predicted proteins | sample 1959811 | NCBI WGS metagenome assembly ULVX01 (sample SAMEA4835797, study PRJEB28245) | human gut metagenome | biome: gut microbiome; material: fecal sample | place: Denmark | collected 2008
ACAGGCATGTATTCTAACCAACTGAACTAACGCACCATTATGTTTTTGTTTCGTTGCTTTCTCTCTCGATTGCGGTTGCAAAGGTACGACTATTTTTGAAACTACCAAATGTTTCATGTAACTTTTTTGCAGAAAAAATGAAAAAAGTTTTTCACGCATCGGTTGATATTGTGTTAATTTATTGAACCTCAGTTTATTTTGTGTTTCCACTTTTAAACGCCTTTTTCGAAAGAAATCTTCGTCAGTTCGTCGTTTTATCGCCCATGCGAGAAGAAATCTTGTTTTTCGCATGGGCGATAACTTGTAATTATTTTCTTTATTATTACTTAATTCCCAATTTCAGTACCTGTAGAGACGAATCTTTGAACAGATTTTCGGGAATATCTAAGCAAACAGCTTCTCCGTAGTTTTTGTAAGTGATGGGTTGCCCTGTCTCTAAGACCTTACAATCGCCGGTTCCGTTTACGGCTAATGTAATTTGGCTGATAGGTTGCGCCATGAATATATACATATAATGTTTGCCTTCTACGGTCTTTTGCGATAGATATACTCCTTTAGGAGCATCTATGCGGATAGGTTGGGTGCCATATATCGCTTCATTGTTAGCCAACATCCAAGCTCCGATTTCGCGTAAGCGACGTACGGCAGGAATAGGCAAGGTTCCATCGCCCTTAGGACCGATGTTAAGCAAATAATTTCCGCCTCTCGAAGTACACTGCACCAAATATTCCACCATCTTGTCGGCCGATTTCCAATTAAAGTCTTTAGCGTGATATCCCCATGAATGTTGCATGGTGGCCGGCGATTGCCAAGGACGATCTAATATGCTGCTTGGATAAGCATTGTCGCCCATCTCCAGAAAGTCGATGTTTTCTCCCGGATTGCTGTAGCAGATTCGTCCGTTGATGAGGCATTTGTTACTGTTCTTACGTATAAGGCGAATCAGCTCATCGCGGCGTTGAGGGGTGATGTGGTCATTATCTCCCCAAGTATCAAACCACAACAAGTCGGGATTAAATTTCACCAATAGTTCTTTTACTTGAGGCAATACCTTACGTTGCCAGTACTTCTCGAAATCGCTATCAGAGCGTCGCGGCTGTTCCCATTGTGTAAACGGAGCATCCGGATCTTCCCAATCAAGCCAATGCGAGTAGTAGAAACCGTACTTCATGTCATGCTTCTTACAGGCATCTACTAACTGTTGTAGCAAGTCCTTTTTATATGGCGTGTGTGCGATGGTATATTTTGATACTTTTGAATCCCATAAAGCAAACCCTTCGTGATGCTTAGAAGTAATTACTATGTAGCGGATGCCGGCATTTTTCGCTTCGAGTACCCATTCTTCGGCATTATAGCCTGTAGGATTAAAGCGGTCTTTCAGTTTTTGGTATTCTTGCTTAGGTATTTCCAGCCGTGGGTGAATCCACTCCGCATACCAACTGTCGCCGTTCTTTAGTGACTTGTCGGGCAGTGTTCGTCCGTTGTAGCTGCCTTCCAGCATGGAGTATAAGCCCCAGTGAATGAACATTCCGAATTTGGCTTCACGAAACCATTCGGCTTTCGATGGATCGAGCGATAGTTCCGGGTTGCGCTGTGCGTGTAAAAGTTGCAACCCCAAGCAGAAGCAGAATAAAGTAATCAGTGTTTTTCTCATAAGTCTTTTGTTTAATGGATTGTACGTTTTGCAATATTCGTGATTTTTTTGAGAAGGGCAGCTATTATAAACAAGAAAAGACGTTAATTCGATATAATTATCAACACATTAAGTTGCCGATTATATCGAACTAACGTCTTTTTACAGTGGTGGTATTCTCTATCAATAGTTATTCTTCTTCACTTCGAAGTAAGCTTGCGGATGCAGACATGCCGGACAAACTTCGGGAGCTTCGGTGCCTACGTGCAGGTATCCGCAGTTGCGGCATTGCCATACCACTTCAGTATCTTTCTTGAATACTTTGCCCTCTTCTACATTCTTGGCCAGAGCTAAATATCTTTCTTCGTGTCCTTTTTCTGCCACAGCAATTTCGCGATACATCTTTGCGATTCCAGGAAAACCTTCTTCATCGGCTATGTCGGCAAATTTAGGATAATCCAGCGTCCACTCTTCCTTTTCGCCAGCAGCCGCCGCTTTAAGGTTCTCAAGTGTAGTGCCTATTTTTCCCGACGGATAAGAAGCGGTAATTTCTACCATGCCTCCTTCAAGCCATTTGAACATACGTTTAGCGTGTTCTTTTTCCTGGTCGGCAGTTTCGGTAAAGATAGCCGAAATCTGTTCGAAACCTTCTTTTTTAGCTGCGCTTGCAAAATAGTTGTAGCGCATTCTTGCTTGTGATTCACCTGCAAAAGAGATTCCCAAATTCTTTTCAGTTCTTGTTCCTTTAATACTTCTTCCCATAATCGTTAGTTATTTAGTCGGTTATACTTTTCTTTCGTTTTATTGTATCACAAATATAAGAATAATATTTTAAATTGTAACCATTACAAAATTGATTTTAAGAATTATTTTCATTTCATTTGTCTGAACTATACGTTTTTATATAGTATACCTATATTATATATTGTGATTAATATAATGTTATTATAGCTTATTTTAGGCATTAAATTATAGACTATGTTTAGTTAATAGTAAAAATTAGCCACAGAGAATTTATTCTTTAATGTGCGGAAAAAAACATTTCGATGATTCAATCAACTCATCGCAATGCTTCATTTGACTCATCGAAATCTTTTTTTTGCGACTCACATTCTTTTTTTATTTTTTCGCATTGTTTTTTTAACCCCCTTCAGAATGCCTTTTGAGGCCGATTCTTTAAAATATTAAACATGTAAAAGTTCTTTTGAAAGCAGAATGCGTTTTGCCTGATTTAGTAAAAGTATATTACATAAATATAAAATGTATTCTAAATGGGCGTTATAAACGCTACCCTGTAGGCTATTATAGTTTTAATTTAGCGAAAATGGCATAAAATGTCACTTTAGACAGAATCTTTTCATTCTTGGTGTGGAGAATGAAATATGTATTGCATAAGCATGAACGATAAGGCATTTTAGCAATATGTTGCGGCTTTCTTTAAATAAGTGCCTGATTTTATATAATTTTGCAGCTCTTTCAGAAATTTACAATAAAATACAAAAAATGCAGAAATTCGATTTTAAGCCGAAACTGTTTTCTACATTGAAGAACTATTCGAAAACAGATTTCACTACCGACCTGATGGCCGGTGTAATTGTCGGCATCGTGGCACTTCCTCTTGCCATCGCTTTCGGTATCGCTTCTGGAGTTAGTCCGGAAAAGGGTATTATCACAGCTATCGTAGCAGGTTTTATCATCTCTTTCTTTGGTGGTAGCAAGGTGCAGATTGGTGGGCCTACAGGTGCGTTTATCGTAATTATCTACGGAATCATTCAGCAGTATGGCATCGAGGGATTGATGGTGGCTACCATGATGGCTGGCGTGCTGCTTGTTTTACTCGGGGTGTTTAAGTTGGGTACGGTCATTAAGTTTATTCCTTATCCTATCATTATCGGTTTTACCAGCGGTATCGCTGTCACTATTTTCACTACCCAGATAGCCGATGTGTTCGGATTGCAGTTTGGTGGCGACAAGGTGCCGGGCGACTTTATCGGTAAGTGGATGGTTTATTTCAAGCATTTCGATACGGTTAACTGGTGGAACTTCTTGGTTAGCGTAGTCAGCGTGTTCATTATTGCCATTACTCCTAAGTTTTCTAAAAAGATACCAGGCTCGTTGGTAGCTATCGTGTTGGTTACCGCTGCGGTATATTGCATGAAGATGTATGCCGGCATCGATTGTATCGATACTATCGGCGACCGTTTCAGCATTAAGGCCGAGTTGCCCGAAGCCGCTGTGCCGTCGCTCAACTGGGAGGCTATTAAGAACCTCTTCCCTGTAGCTATTACAATTGCCGTGTTGGGAGCTATCGAATCATTGCTGTCGGCAGCCGTTGCCGATGGTGTGATAGGCGATCGTCACGATTCTAATACCGAGCTTATTGCTCAGGGTATAGCTAATATCGCATCTCCTATTTTCGGCGGTATACCGGCTACGGGAGCTATTGCGCGTACCATGACTAATATCAACAACGGCGGACGTACTCCGATAGCAGGTATCGTTCATGCGGTAGTATTGCTGCTTATCCTGCTTTTCCTTATGCCGTTGGCACAATACATTCCTATGGCGTGCTTGGCTGGAGTCTTGGTTGTCGTATCGTATAACATGAGCGGATGGCGTGTGTTCAAGGGCTTGCTGAAGAACCCTAAGTCGGATGTTACAGTGTTGCTTATCACTTTCTTCCTGACAGTAATCTTCGACCTTACTGTAGCTATCGAGGTAGGTTTGGTTATAGCCTGCGTATTGTTTATGAAACGTGTAATGGAGACTACTCAGATTTCTGTTATTACCGATGAAATCGCTCCAGAAAACGAATCGGACTTGGTAGTTCACGAAGAGCATCTTATTATTCCTGAAGGTGTAGAGGTGTACGAAATCAACGGTCCTTACTTTTTCGGTATCGCTACTAAGTTTGAAGAAGTCATGGCAAGCATAGGCGATCGTCCAAAGATTCGTATCATCCGTATGCGTAGAGTACCGTTTATAGATTCTACCGGTATTCATAACCTCGTTACTCTGTGCGAGATGTCGCAGAAGGAGAACATACATATTATCCTTTCGGGTGTAAATCCGCGCGTTCATGCCGTGTTAGAGCGTTCAGGATTCTATAAATTGCTGGGTAAGGAAAATATCTGTAGCAATATAAACGAAGCTCTTGAAGTGGCTCGTAAGGAAATCGTTGAACTGAAGTAATTCTTTTTACGATATAGGCTAAAGCCACCTCTGCCGATGCGAAATGCTGTGGGCGGAGGTGGCTTTCTGTTTGTTAAATCCTCTTTTGTGATTTGCGGGTTTTGTTAAAACGTGTTATACAACATATATTTTTACCCTTCATCGCTTGGAGGATACGGGAAAGTCCGTATATTTGCATCGTGTTTTTCATAGTATTAGATTTAAGGTTAACAAAGGTTGGAGTACAGCGGTACTCCTTTTTTTATGTCCGTACGTAAAGAATAAGAAAGCGGTACGCTAACCTTCCTTCTGTCTATAGTTTATAGGCGACATTCCCACTTGTTTCTTGAAGAATGTGCCGAAGGCTGACGCATTGGGAAAATTCAGATAATCGGCTATTTCCTTAATACTCTTATCGGTAGTGGTAATTAGGGAAATAGCTTTTTTTGTTATAGCCTTGAATACAAGTTCCTGTACACTGTTGTCCGATACCGATTTGACGAGCGAGGTTAGATATTTTGGCGACAGGCACAGGCGGTCGGCATAAAACCGTACGCCACGTTCGCAGGTGTAATATTGGTCTATCAGTTGTATCAGTTGCATATAGATTTCAAGTTTGCGACTTGAGGCATTGTCATTGTCTTTCGATATTTCGTGGAATATATTACAAAGCCTATAGGTGAGCGACAGCAGTAGAAGTCTGCGCTCTTTGGCGGCAAAGACATTATTGTCGCTGTTGTTTAATGCCAACAGTTCGGAATACTTTGTCAGCTCGTCTTCATGTCCGGTGTGCATCACCCAGCAATCGCGCGGATTGAGCATCTCTATAAATTTCATTCCTACTATGGTGATACCCAAAATGTTGCGTATTGAGTCTGCACGATATAAGATAATGGCCACAGAGCAATCAGCGCTGCGCTTGGTAACTGAGAAATGTACATCGTGCGAGAGGAATGCCGTTTCGCCTTTGTTTACCACATATTCTATATCTTCGCAGCGGAGGGTGAATTTGCCCGATGTACATACGATGATGCCAACGTCGGCAATTTGATAATTGTCGAAAAAGGCTTTTGGAAAAGAGTCTATAATGCCACACGAGCAGCAGATGTCCTCATTATTGGTCATCTGCTGCTCGAGTATATTTATGTCATTGCTTCCGTTTTTCATTGCTTCTGCCGAATGTTTGTGGCGAAGTTAATGAAAAAAAGGATGTGTTGGCTTTAAACTAATAATCAATGTACCATTCTTTAGTATCCTTCGAAATATCTCTTTTGGGCCAAGGCACTACGAGCATCAGTCCTGCCAGGATGACGCATACGTAAATTGTCCAACCCGATATTTCTTTGATAGCCGATAGCGTAGCCTGTACTTGCACTTTACCTTTAGTAGACATGGCTGCCATATTTTGCGCTTCTGTTTCGCTCTTGCCTTGATATTGCATTCCGCGTGCGGTCATGTCGTATGTAGCAGCAGTCTCTGTGTTGGTGCGGTCATAATCGTGAGCATAGCGAGTAATGTAGTATTGCTGGCGATGCTGGAAAACTACTTGATAAAGAGCCGAACCAATGCCCGGAGCTATCACCATACGCACGGTAAGCATGATGCACACCCATGTAGAGAGCAGTTTATACGGCATACGCTGATTGGCATATACGGCGATGAGCGAGTATAGTAGCATCATTCCCGTTGCGCGTATTATCACGGGCCATTTCATACGCTCTAACATTCCTGCTGTCTGTACTTCGAAATACATGAACAGCGAAGCTGCGGCTATCAGCAGGAAGCCGAGGGCGAAGAACCATTTAAAGTGAACGCCTTTATTATTGAGTATAAGTATTATTACCGTGCCTATGAAATAACCTAATAGAACCCAGTTGCCTAAGGCTGCTACCTGAATCTGATCGGTTTTCATTCCTACGCCTACGAATATATTTACAAGCATGGAGCTGGAGTTGCATATCATCAGTCCGATGAAGAGCAGAATTCCGCCCTGTATGCTGCGCGACTTGAATGCCTTGAGCATAAAGTAAGGTGAGCGGCGTGTCTTCTCCAGATAGAAGAACAAAAGCGATGACAATACGCAAATAACCGTTGCCCAGCGGATGTTGGGACTATCATACCAATCGTACACCTTGCCATATACCGTAACGTAAACGAATGAGCAGCACATCAGGCAGAATACTACCACATTCCCGAACTTAGAAAACGACAGCGGACAGTGCTTCGTGGGGTAGGGGTTATAAGGCATACATACTAACGTTATAAGTAATGCCACGAGTATAGACCCAAGCATAGCGTAATACACCATCTGCCAATGATAATTGTAGGCAAACCATGCGGTAATCCATGTACCTATCTGCCCAAGCAGCATAAAGAAGAAGTAGATGATAGGCTGACTCGCTTTCTTTTCGGTGTCGAGGGCATCCCATCCCGCTTCGTCTTTAGGTTCGTTTCCCGGAGTTACGTTGCGTGTTGCCTCAATGCCGAATCCGTACTTGATGAGCGTGAAGAGGTTGCACATCAGCAGCGTTTGTCTTACGAATCCCATGATGAGGCTGTTGATAGCCAGGATGAACAGACTATCAGTGTTGGCGCATATATAGCTCTGCACTGCCAGAATGGAGAATCCTACAAGACTCATCATCTTTTGGCGGCGCACACTCACCAGCGAATAAAAGAACGGCGAGAACGCCGCCATACCTATCGATGTGACGAAGCTGATGAAGGCTATGTGTTCAGACTGGATACCAAGTCCCCCCACCATCTCACTACTGTTGACGGTGTATGCACCGCTTACCGTCATGATAGGTATGAAAAGAATGACGAGGAAGGCGATGCCAAGGGGCTTGGGCACCCAGTTGTAGAACGGGAAGTTCTTAGGCATATGCTCGGGCACTGCCGTATATATTTCTGCTTGTGTCATTTCTTAAAGTTGAGCTTTTACTACGACCATCATTCCGGCAGCCAACTTTTCGTTGTCTTCCTTAGAGAGACCTTCAAACTCTATGCGTACTGGTACGCGTTGCTGTATTTTCACGAAGTTGCCGGCAGAGTTATCGGTAGGTACGAGCGAGTATTTAGAACCTGTAGCACCAGATATAGCTGTAATGCGGCCTTCAAACTCCTTACCTTTAAAGGCATCGACTGTCATAATTACCTTCTGACCTACATATAGTTTCTCTACTTGTGTTTCTTTATAGTTGGCTATCACCCATTTCTCTGTATTCGGTATAATATATGTGATAGTCTGTCCGGCATTTACTGCCTGACCTTCTTCGAGAGCGCGTCTGCCTAACTTTCCGTCGCATGGAGCGGTAACAACGCAGTATGACAGGTTGAGCTTAGCCATTTCAAGAGCAGCCTGAGTGCGTTCTATGGCAGCTTCTGTATTCTTCTTACGTGTCTGTACTTCGTTTACGCCCGAGTAAGCAGCTTTCTGCTGGCGGCGTACGGCATCAAGTTTCTTCTTTGTTGCGTTATATTCAGTTTCTATTTGTTCAAGCTGTATAGGTGTTGCTGCATTACGAGCTACAAGGTTCTGATAGCGCTGGCGGTCTTTCTCAAGTTTGGCAAGACGAATTTCAATTTCGGCTATAGAAGCTTCGTATACTGTGGCCGATGTCTGTGTGGTTTGCAGCGATGCGTCTACAACGTTTGCTCCAGCCATAGCGTCCTTAAGTGCGGCTTCGGCTTCCATTACACGGATACTATACTCGCGTGTGTCGAGTACGAGCAGGGTATCGCCTTTCTTCACGTCTTGATGTTCTTTGAAATAGATTTTCTTGATATATCCCGATGCACGCATATTGATGGGCGAGATATACTGTTCTATCTGGGCATCGTCGCTCTTTTCGTTGTTTTTGTAGTCCATGAACATGCAGACTATCTTTACGATACCCCATACCAGAATAACCACTCCGATGAGGCTGACTGCCAATTGGCGTATGCGTTGTTTTTTAAGCTGTTTGGCTGTTGCTTTGTGTGTAGACTGAGTGGTCTTATCGTTATTGTTGTTACTGTTATTAGTTTCCATTGTTATATGTTGCTTGTAAATTCAAAATTGATTAATTCCAATCGTTATAGGCTGCTCGCTCACAAAATTTACTTTGTGAGTTTGTCTAACTGTCCTGTGAGTTTGAGCAATGTCAAATTCGATACTTGGTAGTTAAAGTGAGCAGTGAGATAATTATTCTGAGCGCTACTCATGTTCATTTCGTCTTGCAGTACTTCTGTCATCGAGGCTATGCCTTCGCGGTATCTGTCGCTTGTCACCTTATATACATCCTCTGCAAGTAGATAGTTGTCGCGCTGCTTGCTAAAGTTACGCTGATTGTTGGCAAGGTCGTTTACGGCGTTGATATATTGTGTTTGCATACCTTTCAGTGCGTTTTCGTAAGATAGCTTGGCGTTGTCTACGTCTATTTGCGCCTTTCTTACTTTAGAACGTTTCTCAAAGCTGTCGAAAATAGGGATGCGCAGTGTCAGTCCGATACCGTTCGATTTATACCAATGATTTGATTCGCCCGAGTGGAACCAGTTCTTGAATTTATCGGTATAGGCAGTATATGTCCAGTTGCCTACAAGGGCAAGTGTTGGCATATAACCGCTCTTGGCAAGCTTCTTCTGCTGTTCGGCGAGGGTTTGCTGCTGTCTTAGCAACTGAAGTTCAGATAGATTCTCGTCCAGTCCGTTCAGGTTTGCCATGTCAGTCTTCTCTATGTCGGCCTTTTCTACAACGATATCTTTATCTGCAGGATAGTCTATTACATACTTCAGCATATTATATTGCTGAGTGAGCATTGCCTTGGCGTTATCGTACTGTACGCTGAGGTTTTCAAGGTTTACGTTTACGCGCTTCACGTCTACGCTAAGCGCCATGTCGTTGTCGTGAAAAGCCTGAGTGATATCGCGCAGTTCTTCAAGTCGCTTTATATTATCCTTGATGATACCGATTTGCTCCTCAGTGTTTTGGGCCAGATAATACATCTTGCTTATTTGTACAATGAGGTCCTCTTTAGCCTTGGTGTACGAAAGAGTGTTGAGTTGGTCAAGAGTCTTTGATATGCTCAATGCCGTAAGCGCCGTCTGGCTGTAAAGCGGCATCTGCAGTTGAATACTTGCCGACGAGTTATATTGCAGCGTCTTGGTTACATTATACGGTTTGCCGTATGCCGATCCGTCGGTTACTGATACTGGAGGGGTGAAATTATCGTTCAGTCCTGCGCCTATATTAATTTGCGGCAACAGTCTAGAGCGGTTTTCGCTGATATTGTGCTTACCCTTAAGCACGTTACCCTCGTAAGTCTTTAAATTTAGATTTCGTTCAATGCCCATCTGCAGACATTGACTCAATGACAATGTTTCTTGCGCCGTAGTATATCCAACAAGAAGTGTCAAGGAAAAAGTGAACAATATTCTTTTCATACCTGTATTATTATACAGTTGCAAAGTTACTGATTAGTCACCGCGTAGGCGTATTCATATAATATCACAAGTTGTTCATATTTTCCCTTTATTGACTTGCATTCCTTTATTTGTGTCCACTTTAGAAAAAGGCATAAAAAAACCCCATCGAAATAATCGACGAGGATTCTTTAGGTTGGACTACCAAGATTCGAACTTGGACAAACAGAACCAAAACCTGTTGTGCTGCCATTACACCATAGTCCAATCGTGCTTCATTACGAAAGCGGTGCAAAGATAAGGCATTTTTGCCGTATCTTCCAAATAAAAAATGAGTTTTTTGCCGATAAAATGCCAAAATAGAGGGTTTTGGCGGAGTTATGTGCTTATAGCGACAAGTAACTCTTGAACTTCTCTACCGATGTGTTCATTATCAATTCTTCGGGAAACTCTGTTTCGGCTACCAACTGTAGGGCATAGTCGTAGGTGGCTATGTCGAACGAAATGTGGGCATCGCTACCTAATATTACGGGTACTTCGTATTTCTTTGAAAGGCGAAGTATTTCTAAATTATTAGGGCGAGCCTGTTTTTTTCCGCGCGACGGTTTTAGCGATGAGTTGTTAATCTCAAGCAGGGTGTGATGTTCCTTCGCCGCCAATACTATCGGCTCGAAGTTCAAGTCGGCTGTGCCGTCGCCCGGATGACTTATAATATTAATGTATGGGTTGCTGATGGCTTGCACCATGCCGTAGGTATTCTCTTCTTTGGTGCCTTGACTATAGCATAGCGAGTGAATTCCGGCTATGCGAAGGTCGAGCAGTTTCAAGTAACTCTCATCAAGGTCGAGGGTTCCTTTTGTATCGGTGATGTTTATTTCGGCTCCTAACATCAGCTCTATACCGTACATTTGGCGAGGCACCACGTGGATATTACGGAAATAAATAGGGTTGCATGTGCCGGGAATGCCAGGACTATGTTCGGTTATTCCCAATAGTTTCAGTCCTTTGTCGGCTGCCGCTTGCGCCATTTCTTGCAGAGTGCTGAAAGCATGTCCGCTGGCTACGGTATGCGTATGTACGTCTAATTCTATATTCATTGTTATATGGTCTTTATTATCATTGTATCATTACATTGGGTCTACATCGTAATATACTATAAGCGAGCGGAAACGTTCATCCTCTTTTATGGCTTGTTGCACTCCGAGCAGATACTCCCTTACTTTCGCCAGCGATGCCGTTTGCTCTATCTTCACCACTATCTTCTTGATGTAAAGAGTCTGTATGCGTGCCACGGGCGGTTTGTCGGGACCTAACACTCGTTCTCCCATTCCGTTTCGCAGATAGCCTGCCATCAGCGTGGCTGCCTGCTCCAATATATCTTCTTTCCGGTGCTTCAGGTATACGTATACCAGTCGGTAGAAAGGAGGGTATCTGAACAGACTCCGTTCTTCCATCTGACTTTTGTAGAGCGAAGCATAGTCGTTTGTTACCACCTGATGGATGATGGGTTCGTCGGGCGACTTGGTTTGCAGTACCACCAGCCCTTGTCTGTTCTTGCGCCCTGCACGTCCTGCCACTTGCGCCATGAGCTGAAATGCCCTTTCGTACGAGCGGAAGTCGGGATAATTCATCATCGAATCGGCGTTTAGTATTCCTACTACGCTTACATGGTCAAAGTCGAGTCCTTTCGATACCATCTGCGTACCTATTAATATATCCGTGCGCCCTTGTTCAAAGTCGGAGATAATTCGTTCGTAGGCATTGCGCGAGCGTGTAGTGTCAAGGTCCATGCGTGCTACTTTAGCTTCTGGGAATATCAGTTTGATATCATCCTCTATCTTTTCGGTGCCGAATCCGCGGTTCTCAAGTTCTACGCTTCCGCATGCCGGGCACGAGGCTGGCACTGCGTATGTATATCCGCAGTAATGACACGTTAGTTGGCGTAGCGATTTATGATAGGTGAGGCTCACGTCGCAGTTTTTGCAGCGTGGCACCCATCCGCAGATGCGGCATTCTATCATCGGCGCAAAACCTCGTCGGTTCTGAAAGAGGATAATCTGCTCTTTATTATCGAGTGCCTGACGAATTTTTTGCAGCAATAGTGGCGAGAACTGTGCCGTCATCCGTTTTTTGCGTGCCAGTTCCTTTATGTCTACCACTTCTATCTGCGGAAGCAGTATCTGCTTATGTCGTTCAGTGAGTTGCACCAGTCCGTATTTGCCGTGCGTAGCATTGTAATACGATTCGAGGCTTGGTGTGGCTGTGCCGAGCAATGTTTTGGCACCGAACATCGAAGCCAACACGATGGCAGTGCTACGTGCATGATAGCGCGGGGCAGGGTCTTGCTGCTTGTAAGTAGTCTCATGCTCCTCGTCCACTATTACCAGTCCCAATCGTTGAAAGGGTAGGAACACCGACGAGCGTACGCCCAATATTACGTCGTAGGGTTGTACCGAGAGTTGTTTTTGCCATATCTCCACTCGCTCGGCATCGGGGAATTTAGAGTGATATACCCCCAGTCGGTTGCCGAATACACGTTTCAGTCGTTCGGTAATCTGTGTGGTGAGGGCTATCTCCGGAAGCAGATACAACACCTGCTTTCCGGCATCGATGGCTTGTTTTATAAGATGAATGTATATCTCTGTCTTTCCACTCGATGTTACACCGTGCAGCAGACAGACGTTCTTTGTGCGGAATGAATCGAGTATGGCGGAGTATGCCTTTTGCTGAGCGTCGCTCAGTTGGTTGAGTGGCACGGTCTGTATATCTCCCTTAGTCAGTCGTCCGGTTTCTTCGAAATAGATTTCGAGTATCTGCTTTTTAACTAGTTCGTTCAGTATGGCCGATGAAGCCTGCGCCTGTTCTATCAAAGCGCTTTTGGTAACGGTGTTCAAGAAACATCCCGGATTTGTCCATCCCGACATTTGCAGATATTTCATCAGCACCGCTTGCTGTTTGGTAGCTTTCGATAGCATGTCGAGTTGAATATGCAGCATCTTCTCGTTCTGCATCTGAGGTGTGAGTCTCACACGGGCTTCCAACTTAGGCTTATAGCTTCGTTTCAGCTCTTCCTTTATCACCACAGCTCCTTTTTCTAGCAGTAGGTTAATGGTAGGAAGCAAATTCTTTAGTCCACTTTGCTTTTCCAACTGATTGATACACTGCTCTTCGTCAGCTTTCAGCAGTCCTAAAAGCTGTTGCTCTTTGGGTGTAAGCGGTGTGTCGCTCTCAAACTCTTCGTTTAGAGCCACCATTGTTTCGCTTTCTATTTTCATGCCCGATGGCAGCGCTGCCTTATACACATCGCCAAGCGTACATAAGTAATAGTCGGCTATCCATCGCCACAGTTTATACTGTTGTTTCAGCAGAATAGGCTTTTCGTCTATAAGTTCAAAAATGTCTTTCGTCTCGTACGCTTCGGGTGGAGTGTGATGCAGTTTCACCACGATGGCGGTATAATACCTTTTCGCTCCGAACTGAACAACAACTCGGCTTCCTTCGTGTATCATTCCTTCCAGTACAGGAGGCACGGAGTAAGTATAATGTGCCGCTATGGGCAGAGGTACTATGACATCGACATACGTTTTCATGCCGCAAAGTTAAGCATTAACTTGCAAATTAATGCTCCGTATTAGAGTAAGCTGCGCCTTGGCACTTGAAACTTTTATCGTTAAGGTACCATATGCATATTGCGCTGACTATAGCTCCGGCTAATGCCAGACATGCGGCGCCGCCAGAACCGAGTTGTTCGCACATAGTAGTATCGGTCTTACCGAGCAGATAGTAAAGCACTACCGACGAGCCGTTGTTTATGAAATGCATCAATATGCCGGGCAATAGGCTTCCGGTGCGATAATACACCCATCCCAATGCCAGTCCGGTTACTATGGCGAAGGGAATTTGCACGGGGTTGCCATGCACTAATCCGAATATCACCGATGAGGCCAGTATAGCCCATTTCGGATTCTTCCATATCTTCATAAGATGTCCTTGTATGGCTCCGCGGAATAGCAGTTCTTCTACTATCGGTGCCAATATCACTATCGAGAATATGCCTAAGGGCGAATTCAGCATCGCATTGAACGCGTCTTCCAGATTGTTGGGCAAATTGAGCAATTCGTTAAGATAGTTGGTCCAGCATCCCATGCTTATTATAAACAATGCGGCGACTACCATTTTATTTAATGAGCAGAGAGAGAAGTTCTTTTTCTCTTTTAAAACGTACCCTCCAAGCATTAGATGAATTCCTACGGCAATTGTAGCAAGTGCCTGACATGCAATGATGCCCGGCGTAAAATATGGGCTGGCTCCGATATGATAAAAATCGATATGTGTAAGCAGAACTAATCCGCATGCAAAGACTCCCTGAAACGCTAATTGGTAAGCTATATAGTATAAAATCAGCTTAATTACTCTTCCCATAATTCCCGTTTTTAATAGATAAAACGAAGATAAACGATTTTTCCGGTAGGAGCAAGTGAAAATTTGTTATTGATAAATGTACGTATCATATTAAAGTCATACGTTGTTTCGACAAAGTCGTCTCACTTCGACCGATACGCACGCTTACTTCGGTCGAAGTAAGACGACTTTGTGTTGATTGATACTAATTTAGTAGACACACCTTTGGATTACATCCTGAAAAGGTTGTCTTTTTTGTGAAACTTGATGCCGTTATAGCCTATATTAGCATTGATTAATTCTTTTCACCGAAATCGGTTTGCTGCTGTTCTACTTCTTTCAGCTTCTGATTATTAACTTGTTTTATTCTCAGCTCTTCTTTTACATCTATATCTGTTTTGTTAGTTGATTTATCTGAGAAACTTGCCATAGGTATAAGAGAGGCTTCTTTCTCTGAATAAACCATAGAATAAGTAGCTGGTTTACTTTCTAATTCTAGTACGGCACTTGTGGGCATCTGAGAGCCTTTAAACCAAACGCTAGCTGTGATTTTGACTTTTCCAGGTTTCAGTGTGGATTGAATCAAGACAGGAGCGGTTCCCCATTTCACTGGAGTCGGATTGGTACCAATACCAACATCTCCTATTATACGAGCCTCTCCTTCCACGTTGAATTTGATGGAATAGTTATTTAATCGTTTGATGTTTCCATTTTTATCGGCGATGGCTGCAACAACAGTGGCTATATCTGAACCATCAGCTTTCAAATCTATTCCTTCATGATCGACCCAAAGCAAAATCTTTTCAGGACGGCGTGCAGGTCTAACTTCATGGGTAGCTACAACTTTACCGTCAATGAGACCTTCTGCACGTAAAAAGACATCATCTTGCTTGTTTGCTCTTGATAATTTTTTATCAATCATAAAATCATAAACATCTTTGAATGTTATAACCGGTGATGGCATTCCTTTTGTTGTTTTAGGACGTTTGTAAGTCCAAGTCTTTCCATTTTTATTATAAGTTAATTTCACTTCTTCGCAATTGGAATAAACCGTAATGTCTTTTGGTGAAAATGGAGTCATTTCATGAGCTATGTAAACCATAGGGCCGGTTTCATATATTCTATCTTCATGTTTAGCGTCACGTTGAGCCTTAAACATATAATATGAGTATTTGGGCTGGCGAAACACATCCATTAAACCTCCGTAGAAAGGATCTGGATGATAGCCTCTCTGATGGTCGAATGAATGCCACAGGCAACCACCTACATGTTGACGGTCGGTTTTGTAAAGTGCATCATAACTAGTATATGAATAACTTGGTTTGGCATAATGTTGTGATTGTATCAACATGGCATATTCGCCCCAATTACGAGCTACGCGACTTGGAGAATTATGCGAATTCCAATCGTCTACATTATCTCCCCATTCTCTGGTGAAATAAGTAACTTTTGGATCGAGATGTTTGCTCGCCCATTCCTTATCACCATTTGAAGGATGCGTGAATTGTACTGGATATACCTCATGACCACGTGCTTCGCTATCACAGCTGGAATAGCAATAAGGATAAGGATATTCTTCGCTGACAATATTCAATGTTTTTTGAGCAAAATCTGCAGGATACCATGTCTCATTCAATATAGGCTCCCATAGCCATACACAAGGATGATTACGGTCTCTACGTACTAACTGACGAATATCACTGTAAACACGTTCGGCAAATTCTGGCGCATCGTTCCAAAATTGCCAACCTGGTGTGTTGACTATTACGAATAACCCTAATTCGTCGCATGCGTCCATAAATGCTGGGTCTTGCGGACAATGTGCATTACGAATCACCTTCATACCGGCATCGCGTAATTTCTTGGCATCGCACCAATGAAGACTGTTGGGAACAGCATTGCCTATCAATGCATAATCCTGATGGCGGTTTCCTCCAATAAGAGGGCGCTCATAAGGCTTTCCATTTAACCAAAAACCATCTTTACCTTTAAATTCTATGCTGCGAATACCTATGCGCTTGCGATAACCGTCTACTATACGACCTTCTTTATCACGAATACGCACCAATAAACTGTATAAATGTGGCTGCTCTGGACTCCACAAATAAGGAGTCTGTAATATTACTTTGTCTTTAGAGGTAACTGCCTTGCCAGAGCGTACGCTGAACGTTGAGTTTACTATAGCTGCTTGTTGGCCATCTGGTTGCAATAATTCATATTCTATCACTCCTTGAAAAGTCTTACGACTTTCATTACGAACTTGTAATTGCAGTAGCACTGTTGCAGATTTTTCTGACACCTTATCATAAGCAATAAAAAGTCCACCTCCAGCTATTGTCTGCTCATAATTGGGGTCTGTGATATGCACCGGATTATGAGCTACTAACCAACAATCGCGATAGATTCCTCCAAAATAAGTAAAATCTAAAACTTCTTGAGCTTTCCCTGGAGGATAATTAGGGTCGTTGCTATTATCTGTCCATACGGCGATGACATTATCTGTGCCCCACTGCAATGCGTCGGTCACATCAACAATTATCGGTAAATAGCCTCCGTAATGTTGTGTAAGCAGCTTGCCGTTTACAAACACTTTGCTTTTTCCCATAATAGCTTCGAAATGCAAAAACAATTTTTGTCCTTTCAACTTTTCATCTGGAGTAAAGTGTTTACGATACCATGCTTCTCCTTGATAGTTTATGCATCCGCTTGCTTCGGTAGGCAGATATTCCAATCCGTGTGGAAGAGATACCATTGTCCAGTCGCTATCGTCAAACGATAATGTTTCTGCTCCAGAAACTGCTCCTTTAAAAAAGCGCCAAGCAGGATTCATGGAACGAACTGTTCTTCCAGAATTAGGTAATTCATAGAAACCAGCGGTAGAGAATTGAGGTTGATAAGCTCCTAACGTTTGCTGAATTGAAATGAACAGCAAAACAAATAAGATTAATAATGTATTTCTTTTCATACTAAAATATTTAATAGGTTTACATAATAATAACTTATAACTTAAGTTGTAACGTATTCTGCTATCTCTAAATCTTTTATATACGAGTAGATGAAACGGACGAAAGGTTTCTGATAATCTTGATAAAGACGATAAAATAATATCTTTGGGGTTTGTTTCATTTGTATCCGTTCAATAGTATTACATTGTTAAAAGCACCCATTAATGCAAAAATAGATTTTTTTCACTAGCAATCATAGCATATATGAGAAAAAGCATCAATCCGATTGTAAACAAAAGGTGTAAAATGTGTTATTGATAAATGTACGTATTATATTAAAGTCTTCCGATTATTTCGACTTTGTTAAATTTTGCTGTTGTTTCATGTGGAACATCGTCCATAAATTAATCATGGCGTGAACAGTACAGACGGAATCATATTTTAAAAGTTGAATAAAATAGCGATAAAATATGCAAAAGTTGAATTATATGTTATTTTTGCAATTGAAACATTTACATTAATACTAATGAGTACATTTGCACCTTTTGCCCGACCGCTATATATTATGACTAAGCCGGTAGGGTCTCTTTGTAATATGGCTTGCGATTATTGCTATTACTTAGAGAAAGCTCAATTATATAAAGACAACCCAAAGCACGTGATGAGCGAGGAATTGCTTGAGAAATTCACTGCCGAATATATAAACTCGCAAACCATGCCGCAGGTATTGTTTACTTGGCACGGTGGAGAAACGCTGATGCGCCCTATCTCTTTCTATAAAAAGGCTATGGAGCTGCAGCGTAAGTATGGCAACGGACGTACTATAGATAACTGCATTCAGACTAACGGTACCTTGCTTACCGACGAGTGGTGCCAGTTCTTCAAGGAGAACAATTGGCTAGTGGGGGTATCGATAGACGGACCGCAGGAGTTTCACGATGAGTATCGTAAGACTAAACAGGGAAAACCTTCGTTCTTTAAGGTAATGCAGGGTATAAACTTGCTGAACAAGCATGGGGTAGAATGGAACGCTCTGGCTGTAGTGAATGATTTCAACGCCGACTATCCGCTCGATTTCTATCATTTCTTTAAGGAGATAGGATGTAAATACATACAGTTCACTCCGATTGTAGAACGTATTTTCCGCCATACCGACGGAAGGCACTTGGCTGCCGTAGAAGAAGCCGAAGGACAACCTATGGCTGATTTCTCTATAACTCCCGAACAATGGGGTAATTTCTTATGTACCATCTTCGATGAGTGGGTACGTAATGACGTGGGCGAGTATTATATACAGCTGTTCGACGCTACTTTAGCCAATTGGGTAGGCGAGCAACCGGGCATCTGTACGTTGGCCAAAACATGCGGACACGCATCTGTAATGGAATTTAACGGCGATGTATATACGTGCGACCACTTCGTATTCCCGCAGTATAAGTTGGGTAACATCTATAGCAATACGTTGGTAGAGATGATGTATGGCGAGAAACAGCAGAAGTTCGGCTTGGCTAAGCAAAACTCATTGCCTACGCAGTGTAAAGAGTGCGATTACTTGTTTGCATGCAACGGTGAGTGCCCGAAGAACCGCTTCTGCAAGACCGCTACAGGAGAGTCGGGACTTAACTATCTGTGCAAGGGGTATCACAAATTCTTTGAGCACGTAGCTCCTTACATGGACTATATGAAGCGTGAGTTTCTGGCACAGCGTGCTCCTGCCAATATTATGGAAGCGATACGTAAAGGAGAACTTTAATAAACATATTATCAACACTTAAAAAACTAAAGACATGAAAAAAGTATTATCAACACTGGCGCTGATGGCATGCATTATGATGGCATTGCCGGCACAGGCGCAATTGAAATTCGGTTTGAAAGGTGGTTTGAACATCTCTAAGGTGACATTCTCTGCCAGTGATATCAATTCGGACAATCGTACCGGCTTCTTTATCGGTCCGATGGCTGAGTTTACTATTCCTGTTATCGGCGTAGGTATTGACGCTGCAGCATTGTACACACAGTCGGGCGCTAAGGTGGAATATGAAAACGAGAGCTACGACAAGAACTTGAAGACTATTGAAATCCCTGTAAACCTGAAGTATAACTTCGGATTGGGTAGTATGGCAGGTGTTTACGTAGCTGCAGGACCTCAGTTCGGTTTCAATGTAGGTAGCGGACATTTGGGCGATTACGATATCAAAGACTGTAACACTACATTCAACGTAGGTGCCGGCGTTAAGTTGATTTCGCATCTGCAAATCGGTGTAAACTACAATTTCTCTATTAACAAGGTAGCGAAATACGAGGAAGAAGGCAAGAAGTATGATATGAAGAAGAACACTTGGCAAGTATCACTGGCTTATTTGTTCTAAGAGAATAGCATATATATAATAGGAGAGGCGTGCATTTTTGAAGTGCACGCCTTTTTTTATGATATTATAGGTTTTAAAGGTTTTTGTTTTCGTTCTTTGTAATCTGAGATTTTTTCTATAACTTGCCATATATTTCCGATTAGCAGATAAGCGATATTAATTCTAAATAACCTTCAAACAGTGAAAAACACATGCTTCTGAATGATAATAATAATGAGAAAGAGTTGGTAGCTCTACTGGTGGAAGGTGATAAAGAGGCTTTCTGTAAGTTGTATAGTTTGTATAGAGAGCGACTTACATTCTTCGCATTCAAGTTTTTAAAATCTTCATCTTATACAGAAGATATTGTTCAAGATACATTCACCCATATTTGGCTAGGGCGAAAGTTTATCCGTACCGATGTGCCTTTCTCTGCCTACTTATATACTATCGTTAAGAATCGTGTGCTTAATCAACTGCGCAGTTTAGAGCGTCAACATCTTCTGGAAGATCATTTCCGGGCACACGCCATTGATTATACGGAAGAGACCCAGGATGAAATCTTGTTGCAAGACCTGAAATCTATAATACAAAAGGCATTCGAAACACTGTCTCCACGTCAGCAAGAGATTTTTCGGTTGAGCCGTGAAGGACATATGTCGTATAAAGAAATAGCCGATGAATTAGGTATTTCTGTAAATACAGTACACGAACATATCACTTCGTGCCTGTATACCATGCGTAATTATCTCGTTAAATATTACGGAGCGAAATCGGAACTGATTTTATTGCTTTTATTTTCTTATCTAAATAAATGATCTTCCATCTAAGAAGAGGTGTTTATACTTAAATAATGTTAATGACACCCCCGACCCTTTTCTATGCGGTGTACTAATAGTAAAACCGCTAATCTAATAAAGGACAAACGATGGACAACGATCAAGATAAACAGATTATTCGTCGATACCTTAACGGTACTTATAGCAGTGTGGAAGCTGAAAAGATAGCCGAAAGCTTAAATAGTGCTGATGAGAGAGGTATATTAGACGACTTAGCAACCGAGGTTTGGGAAGAAGCTGAGTCGAGTTCTGCTATGTCTCATCAAAACGAAGAGCAATATAGAAAGGAAGCTACCGCTTTGCTAAAGAAATTACAGCCGCGAAATAATTCGTTAGTAAAGCGCATGCTCTATGCTACTGTAGGTATTGCTGCGTCTGTACTTCTGTTTTGGGGAGGTATATCTTTGAAACAGCATTGGGATGTACAGCATATCGTTATGGCTCAACTAAAGACCGACTTTGGCGAGAAGAAAGAAATAACATTGCCCGATGGCAGTCAAATAGTTCTTAACGCTTGTTCGCAACTTCGATATCCAACTAAATTTGTAGGTGATACGCGTGAAGTACAGCTTGACGGAGAGGCTTACTTTAAAATTACACGTAACCCCAAACAGCCTTTCCATGTTCAGACTTCCGATTTTCAAGTGGAAGTGTTAGGAACGGAATTCAATGTAAAATCATACGCTCATGACCAAATACAATCTGTAGAAGTAGAAAGCGGAAAGGTGCAGGTAAAATTGCCCGAAGATTGTATTCGTCTAAAGAAACAAGAACAGATTTACCTGAACCGGCAGTCGGGCGAATACAGTAAATTAAAAAGGAGTGAAAACAAAGTTGCTATATGGCGAAAAGGTAGCTTACACTTTCATCAAACCCCGTTGGTAGATGTAGCAAAAGAATTGGAGCGGAAGTATAACTGCCACATTTCATTCCGCGAAGGAGATTCGTTCGATAATCTTATCTCTGGCGAGCACGATAATGAAAGCCTTGAATCTATCCTTGAATCGTTGCAATACGTCTGTGGAATCAACTATGAGAAAGAAGGTAAAAATATAATACTTTATAAATAAATGAAAACCTATTAAATCTGAATGCTTATGGTATCATCTGCTTAATTATCCACAAAAAAGTAAAAGCCTCCCGATGGGAAACTTTTACTAAATCCGGAACACTGCTTATCGATTTGGCGGTTGATGTGACAGCGTTTCCGTTGCTTTAAAAACTTAGGTCTAATAATTAAAGCTCACAAAGTTATGAATATTAATTCTATTCTAAGAAAGGAAAGTTTCTATTTCTATCCTTTTTTAACTTTTTTGCTATTAGTATGCTTGTCGGTCGTCCCAGTGAAGACTTATGCGCAGAATGAAAGCAGTTTAACCCTGCAAGTGAAAAACCAGAAAATTGAACAAGTATTTACACAAATCACCCGTCAAACCCAGGTGAAATTCTTCTATGATCATGAAACTGTCCGTCAGGTTCCCGAGGTGACTTTGAATCTGAACAAAGTTTCTTTGAAGGAAGCGCTCGATGCTATCGGACAGCAAACAAAATTACGTTTCGAACGTAAAGGGAATACTATCTTAGTAAGCTCTCAAGCCGAGAAAAAACAAGCTAATCCTAAAGGTAAGCCCGTACAGATAAATGGAAAGGTGACGGATTCTAACGGTGAACCCGTTATTGGTGCCAGCATACAGGTTAAAGGTACTTCTACCGGAACTATCACTGATATGGACGGAAATTTTAGTCTTACGGCTGTAGAAGGACAATTATTGAATGTTACTTACATAGGTTATCAGTCAGTACTAGTAAAAGCGGAACGCAGACCTTTGGATATTGTTTTGGTAGAAAACGATGTAGCCATAGACGAAGTGGTGGTTACCGCATTGGGTATCCGTAAAGAGAAAAAGGCATTGGCTTACTCAGTAACCGAAGTGAAAGGTGATGATATGAACCGTGTAAAAGTTGCTAACCTCGCAACAGGGCTGGCTGGTAAAGTAGCCGGTGTCAATGTTTCTAAGCCGGCTTCGGGTGTAATGGGCTCTAGTAGAATCATTATCCGTGGTAACGGTTCTTTAAACGGCTCTAACCAACCTCTATATGTTATTGACGGTATTCCGATGGATAATACCAATTACGGACAGACCGGCATGTGGGGTGGTTCGGATGGAGGTGACGGTATCTCTTCTATCAACAGCGAAGATATTGAAAGCATGTCAGTGCTGAAAGGCGGTACAGCGGCAGCTCTTTACGGTTCGCGTGCTTCTAATGGCGCCATTGTTATTACTACTAAACGTGGTTCGGTAGGCAAAGTGAACGTAGAATATAATCTTTCGTATACTAACGAACATATTGTTTTTAAGAATGATGATTTGCAGTGGGAATATGGTGCAGGTTCTACAGGTGCCAACGCTGAACAAATGGCTTATGGCGTAGCTATGCAACAGGCTGCTCAGATGGGATTGCCCGAATCTATGATTCCTATGTTGGTAGACAGAATCGCTCCGATGTTGGCTTCTCAGATTAATATGCTGTCATTCGGTGGCAAGCTTGACGGGAAAGATGTAATGCAGTTCGACGGTGTGCGTCGTCCTTACGTAGCTTCCGGAAAAGATAACTTCAAGAACTTTTATGAAAATGCTTGGGCGTTGACTAACAACGTGGCAGTATCGGGCGGTACTGAAAAGGTGCAGTTTCGTGTAGCGGCAGGCGATCAACGATTTCACGACCTTATGCCAAACTCTAAATTGGAGAGAAACAATATTACATTGAGCGTGCAGTCTAAGCTAGACGACCATCTTACAATTAAGTCGAATGTGATGTATGTACGTGAGCGTGCAAAGAATCGTCCGGGATTAGGCGACTTAACTTCTAATGCCAACGCTACATTGTTCATGCTTTCACCTAATACCGACGTGCGTTTGTTGGAAAAGAGAGTAGACGATAATGGCATGGAGTTTCTTCCTACAGGACAAACTTACATCGGAAATCCTTATTTCATTGCATATAACCATAGCAACAAGGATAGCAAAGATAGAGTAATAGGTTCTATAGAGGCACAGTATAACTTCACTCCTAATTGGTACGTGCGCGGAAAATTTGGCGGTGACATGATTAATCGCAGAAGCGAATCGGTTACTCCGTACGGAACAGCGGTAGATACCGACGGAGCTATGACGAACAGCTCTATATATAATGGTGAATTCAATGCGGAAGCCATTGCCGGCTATACAGGAACTTTCCGTGACAATCTATTCAGCGTAGATGCTTTCTTAGGATGGAATACTATGGGAACTTGGTATAATCAGACTACAGCTAGCAGCGAGGGCTTCATTCAGCCGGGTTTCTATGCTATGGGTAATAGTACAGTGACTACAGGAAGCAGTTCTCGTTCTGAAAGTTATATTAACTCTTTGTTCGGTCAGTTGGAACTCTCTTACCGCAGTATGCTTTATTTGACTTTCACAGGCCGAAACGATTGGTTCTCTGCTCTGTCTTATAAAGGAAAGAATAGTGCTAATCATATTTTTTATCCTTCTGTTGGTGCAGGATTCATTATCAGCGAAGCAGTGAAATTACCGGAATGGGTTTCTTTCTTGAAGATGCGCGGCTCTTGGGCACAATCGGGAGGTGCAGTAGGTCCTTACAACTTGGGTCTGACTTATGCATTCAATCAAAAGATTCACGGACAACCTATTGGTTCGATTAGTTCGTCTATCGTTCCGAATCTCGATTTGAAGCCTTTGACATCAAGTGCATATGAAATAGGTTTTGATGCTCGTTTCCTCAATAATCGTATCGGTGTAGATTTTACTTATTATGTACGCAGCACTAAGGATGATATCGTAGATGCTGGAGTATCTTATGCATCAGGTTATAAAGGTGTACGCATCAATGCTGGTAAGGTGCGCAATCATGGTGTAGAACTTTTGTTGACTGCTGTTCCTGTGAAGACTAAAGATTTCACTTGGAACACTTCTTTAAACTTCTCATATAATAAGAGCGAAGTGAAGAAGATTACTGATGAAATAGATGAATTTATCTTGGAAACAGCTCGTACCGGTCACGATGGCGATAACTGTGGTCCTGCTTTCATCTATCACGAAGTAGGTGAGCCTTACGGTATCATTAAAGGTGAATCTTACAAGCGCAACGAAAATGGTGAAATTATGTACGACGCCAACGGTTTGCCTATGAAAGGTGGTATTAAGAAGTTGGGTGAATCTGTTGCTCCTTATACATTAGGATTCAGCAATGGTTTCAATTACAAAGGATTCTCTCTTAATTTCTTGATTGACGCTAAGATTGGTGGCGACATCTATTCTATGACCAACGCACATATGTATAGCTTTGGCCGTCATGTAGGAACACTGCCGGGCCGTGAAGGAGGTATTATAGGACAAGGTGTGAAAGCCGATGGAAGAACTCCGAACGATGTAAAGGCTGAGGCTATGAAATACTATATGGCTATGGCTGGTATCACAGAAGAATTTGTGTACGACGCATCTTTCGTGAAACTTCGTGAACTATCCTTCGGATATACTTTCCCACAGAAATGGGTCAAGAAATTAGGTATGTCATCGCTCTCTTTGGCTGTAGTAGGACGTAACTTATGGAATATCTACGACAAAGTGCCTTTGGTAGACCCAGAAGCAATGCTTAACATCGGCAACGGTCAGGGATTTGAATCCTACGGAATGCCCGCAACTCGCAGTATCGGTTTCAATTTGAATGTGAAATTTTAAAACAGGAACGCCATGTTTACAAGATATTTTAAAACCTTATTATTCTGTGCGGCTGGCGCATTGCTGACTGCCTGTGACTTTGAGGATAAAAATACTAATCCTAATGAAAGTACGTTTATTAAGCCCGGTCCTTTGTTGACTTATACTCAGCTTAATACCAGTGTTGACGGTCATACCAAGAATATGCAGATTGGTTGCTGTATGATGATGGTTCAGCAAACTGCTTCTTTAGAAAGCACTGAAGCTGGTGTGGGCGATAAGTATTATATGATGCAAGCTCCGGCAACCTCTTATTTCCTCGACTTCTATAGTACGGCTATTAAGAACTGGCGCGAGATGGAATATCAGGCATCTCAAAATCCTGAATACCAAAATATGCTGGCTGTTGCTAAGATATGGGGAGCTTTCTTGTTCCAACGAATGACAGACCTTTACGGAAACGTGCCTTACAGTGAAGCGGGATACGCTTTCTATCAGAATATCTATAAGCCGAAATATGATACTCAGGAGTCTATTTATAAGGATATGATAGATCAGGTAAAAGAGGGTATCAATTTGTTGAGTGCAGAGAAGCCGGGTATAGAAGGCGATCTCTTCTATAATGGTGACATCAATCAGTGGAAGAAATTCGGTAACTCACTGTTGCTGCGTATAGGTATGCGTCTGAGCAAAGTTAACCCAGAACTTGCTAAGGCTACAGCTAAAGCTGCCATTGATGGAGGTATCATGAGCGAAGCAAAAGACATGTGCCGTGTTAAACATATAGCCGGTGGTCGAGACGACGATAAGAATCAGGTTGCATTGCGCTTCCAGAAAGACAATTATATCGGTCAGGATAAGGTGAAAATCAGCCAAACCTTTATGAGCCATCTGCAAAGTACTCAAGACCCGAGAATCTCTGTGTTCTGTTCTCTTAAGAATGGTAACAGCAGTCCGGAACTTCAGAAAGGACTGCCTAACGGTTATGACAAGAATACCATCAGTACTTGTCCAAACTATACAGGTAAGATAGAAGATTACTCTAACTTCAATACCCAAGTAATTTTACGTGAGGATGCGCCTACTTTGCTTCTTATGCCGAGTGAAAGTAAACTGCTTCAGGCCGAAGCAGCTCTGCGTAATTGGATACAAGGTGACCCCAATGAGTTGTATAAAGAAGCTGTTCGTCTATCTATGCAAGAACAGAAAGAGGCTTATGGAGTAAACATTCCAGAAGAACAGGTAAACGCTTATCTGGAACAGAATCTTTTTGAGAATGCTGAAACTCAAGAAGGAAAGCTCGAAGTATTGGGTAATGAATACTGGGTAACTACCTTCATGAATGGATATGAAAGCTATGCCAACTGGCGTCGTTGCGGTTATCCGAAACTGACACCTACTCATTATTCAGGAAATGAAAGCAACGGTCAGATTCCTAGACGATTGCCTTATGCAACAGATGAATATACTATCAATAGAGCAAACGTAGAAAAGGCTATCCAAGAACAAGGTGCAGACAACTTGAACACCCGTATTTGGTGGGATGTTAATAAGTAAATATTTATCCATTATCTATTAACTAGTCCTGATTATAACAGGGCGCAAACGAGAAGCATTATGAAAAAATATTTTTATCTAACAATGCTATTGGGCTTACTATTCTCTTGTTCTCAAAATGAAGATCCGGAGATGATGGCTCAAAACGAGACTGAGATTCAATCGCGTAGTTTGATTAACAAAAACGTAGTTGTACATTGGGATGAAGAAGGGCAAGAGTTAGATGGCTTCGGCATTGCTGAGGCTGACTGTGCTGCCGACATTTTTGGACATCCCAAGAGAGATGAAGTCATGGATTTGCTTTTCGGTAAAAATGGCTTGAACGTAAGTATTCTACGCGGAGAGATATTCCCTCACTATTGGCAAACTGGGGAAGAAGCTGCATTTGAAACAGATGTGAAGACTGATATGCCGATTGGCGACTCTTATTTTCAAGATGCAGATGCTAATGAACTGAAAAGAAGGGGACAGCTATGGGTGACTCAGCAAGCAAAGAAACTTTATAATATAGATAAGTTGTTCTTCAGTACTTGGAGTCCTCCTGCATGGATGAAACACGACGGATATCTTACTCCTGATAATTTTGCGTCGCATGGTTGGTTGAAGCCAGAGTTTTATCAAGTTTTTGCGGATTATCTTGTTGAATTTGTACGAGCTTACAAGGCTGCTGGATTAGATATATATGCTATTTCGCCGGTTAATGAGCCTAATTTCGAAGCTAATTGGAATTCTTGTAGATGGGAACCAGAAGAGTTGGCCGATTTCATAGCTAATTACATGGGACCTACTTTTGAAAAGCAGTCTGTGAACGCTAAGATTATTTTTGGCGAACTTGCACAATGGTCTACATTGGTATTAGGTGCTTTCAACGTTGTTTCTGCAAAGAAATATGTAGAAAACGTAATGGATGCCAATCCTGGTGTTGCTAAGTATGCAGATATAGCAGCAGGACATGGCTATAACATTCCATATATTCCTTATGAGTTCCCTATCGTTCCTTATGACAAAGCTGTAGATCAAGGCTTGAAAGTATGGTTGACAGAAATCAGTACTGCTCTTGATAAATATGACGGCTCTATGGATAATGCTATTCACTGGGCTGAAGTATTCCATAAATATCTTACTAACGCTCATGTTAATGCTGTATGTTGGTGGACAGGAGCAAGATATACAGACACTAACGAAAGTCTTATAAAATTAGAGCAAGGCGACTTCCAAATTCCGAAGCGATTCTATGCTTATGGTAATTATACGCGTTATATAAAAGTAGGAAGTAGGCAAATTGGTGTAGACAGACCGGCTTTAACCGCTAACAAGTTGTTGCTTACTGCATTCAAGAATAATAAAGAATATGTAGTAGTTGCAGTGAATAAATCTAAAAAGCCTGTTACAACAACTCTAGAAGTAGACGGTGGTATAACAGTGGGAGACTTGAAAACCTATACTACAGACGACAACCAAAATTGGCAGGAAGAAGTGATTGCCAGAGGCGAGTCTGATACTTATTCTATCACTGTTCCGGCCATGAGTGTAGTGACTTATGTAGGTTCGGTTAAATAAGAGACGATACATATGAATGTTTTGAAATGTTTAAAGCTAATATTGGCATGCGGTATGTTGCAGGGAGCTATTCAGCTCTCTGCGCAACCCGCTTCCATTACCCTCCGTTGCAATGACCTGCGTCAGACGATAGATGGCTTTGGCGTAGGTGAGGCCGATTGGGCAGACGATGTATTTATATTCCCACAACGAGATAAAGTACTCGATGCTCTTTTTGCTTCTGAAGGATTGCGGGCTAATATCCTTCGAGGTGAAATATTCCCTCATTATGCGACAAGCGAACTTCAAGTGGATTTTGCGACAGCATCAGATACGAGTATATACGTTGCTCAACATCCCGAAACATTGGAAACCAATGATTTACTCCGTAGAGGACAATTCTGGCTTACCTCTCATGTACAGCATAAATATCCTCATGTGCTGTTTACCTTTTCTACGTGGAGTCCTCCAGCTTGGATGAAGGAAGGTAATCGTGTGAACAAAGTTTATCCGGCTTCTCAAGGACGATTGAAAAAGGAACATTACCAGCATTATGCCGACTATTTAGCAGACTTCTGTGAGGCTTATAATAAGGCTGGTATTCCTATCTATGCCGTATCTCCTTCTAATGAACCTGGCTATGCGGCTCCTTGGAACTCCTGCTTATGGTCGCCACAGGAGATGGGTGAATTTATCAAACGGAATCTGTTGCCGACTCTACAGCGTAGAAATCCAAAAGTGAAAGTATTGTTTGGTGAAAATCCGGCTTGGTCTACAGTGTTCGACCACTTAAAGATGATTTCGTCGGCAGATTTTGTTAATGAAGTATTGCATACAAGTACAGATTGGCCAGAAAATCGCGTCATCGCAGCAGGACACGGTTATGTATTGCCCGATACGATACCTCTTCCAGCTGAAATGAGACGCACGCCAATCGTTCCCTTTAAGGAGGCTGTAAAACGAAACATTCCGATGTGGGTAACTGAAATCAGCGACATCACTCCGCTAGACGTTTCTATGATAGACGGATTGCGTTGGGCTATTGCTTTTCATGATTATCTGATGGATGCGCAGGTCAGTGCTATTGTTTGGTGGTTGGGAGCACAGCCTACTACCACTAATGAAAGTCTGATTGTGTTGAATCAGCGTGAAGGAAGTTTCGTACTTACAAAACGCTATGATACTTTCGGTAACTATACACGTTACATTCCAAAGGGTAGCCGAGGTATGGGGAATACCTTAAAAGGATTGCCGGAAGAAGTACGTGTATCGTCTTTCCGTAATGGTGATGAGTTTACGGTAGTGATAGTAAATCCTACAGAGCAACCTCTGTCTTGCCAACTTCAGTTTGAAGGAGGAAAAACAAATGGTTTGCTTAAGAGCTATACTACTACCGCTGATAAACGATGGGCAGAAGGTAGCGTAAAGATTAACAAACATGGATATACCTTGGATTTCTTACCGCAAAGTGTGACAACTTATACGGGGAAGTTACGTTGATATAATCAATAGAATTCTATATTATTAGTGAGAAGGTCGTAAAGCGATAGTTAGAGAAAATAGCTTCGTTTTACGGCCTTCCGTTTTTTATCTATTACCCCAATTCGGGATAAAATAGCGATTAGTTGCATGT
>ULVX01000285.1_pt1 | contig 29658 bp, 20 predicted proteins | sample 1959811 | NCBI WGS metagenome assembly ULVX01 (sample SAMEA4835797, study PRJEB28245) | human gut metagenome | biome: gut microbiome; material: fecal sample | place: Denmark | collected 2008
CTAATTTCTAATAGATTATATTTGAACTTATATCGAACTCACGTTAATTACATTTAACTGTAATGGTTGATGCAGATTAAAGTTTATATAATCAATAACTTGATTAACTTTTTGCTTATATATATCTTCTGTGCTCTTTTTCATCTATATCTGTATAATTTGCAAATTTATGGAGTTTGATTTTACATATAATTGTCCAATCATGCCAATTTTATAAATTGCACATTATTTACTGGATTGTTGTGAATATTACAGCCTATTTATTTCTTTTTGAATCCCATCCAAAAATTGTGAAGCGTGCGCTCCGTCCATTTGCGTGTGGTGGAATTGAAAAGAAACGGTAAGTGTTGTTTTCAGCAGGCTACGTTTGTACTTGCCCCAAATAAGAAACGGATTATTAAAAATGCCGCTATACATACCGACAACACCGTCTATTTCATATTGTGCCAATGCGGAAGTTCCAATAACCATGCTTTCCGTCAAGTCATGATTGACGCAACTTTCAGCCACTTGTTTGGTAAGTTGCAGATAGTGTTGGTTAAACAAAGATAAATCATCGCAGAAAGGAATATCACAAGAACTTACTTCGCCCTTTCTGTTAGCGACAATGGTGTTTACTGCAATGGTATCGTACTGCATCAGTTTACCGCCAACGGGCAGCATATAAAATTCTTTCACGTCCCTTGCAGCTTTGCCGATGCACCAGCACATCAACATATTAAACTTCATGCCTGATTTCCGGCTGACTTTTACAAGGCGTGACACATTGAGGGTCTTAAAGAATGTCACCATTGGCATAGGTGCGTTCATCCACATTTCAAAGGCATATGCCCGACTTGTTTCTTTGGAATTTACTTCTTTCATACTTTTTAATGTTTTTAGATACAAAAGTAGGAGAAGCATTTGAACCAGGATAGAACAAAAGGGACATTATACTGGAGTGGTAAACAAATCAGAATAAGGATTTGATATTTTCAACAATGACATGGGCGTATATCCGCTGAATTTCTTAAACTCCCGAATAAAGTGTGACTGGTCTGCATAACCGCTTGCATAAGCTATTTGTGCCTGATTGATTTCGTCAGAATAATGCTGCATCTGTTTCAATGCCTTTTGAAAGCGGACTATACGGGCGTATTCTTTGGGGTTGATGCCTACAAATGAATTAAACAATCGCTCAAATTGCTTTTTGCTTAGGTTGGCAATGGAAGATAATTCGGTTACAGAAATCTGTGGAACAGCGAATATTTGCCGTATCGCAGCATCTGTTCTTTCTATTTGATATGCAGTGTTAAATGAACTACTGGCTATTTGTGATAATAGCCATTTTTCAATATAATGTACACAAATGGTATTGTCTTCACATCCCGATACTCGGTCAGCTAATTCTATTAAACTCTTGTTTTCAATACTGTACCCAGAAACTTCTTGATTGTAAAAGAGCGATATGGGCATATTTAGAAACATACTCATGGCATGTGGGTGGAATACAACCACTATCATTTCTAAGTTTCCGTTAGTATACAGATGTGATGAAAAATTCACTTGCCCGCTGATAGTCTGCCTGTCTTGTGTTGTGTTCAGTTCAGGTATATATAGTGGTGCTTGCTTGTGAAAGATGATTTGAGGGCAACCAATAGGAAAAGTAAGGGTATTCAGCGGTTGATTACTTTTGAATACCCAATAATACCTTATGTAAGATTGTAACTCCTTGCAAGGCTTGTAAAATTTGAAGTCATCTTGAATCATATTGCAAAGATATGGCTTTGTTGCCATAATTATTATGATATAGAAGGCTTTTTGATTTGTGATTTTGGAAATATAACTTAGTGCAAGGTGCAAGTATATAATATATAGCTTGCACCTAAGCTGAAACATTTATATACAGAGATTTGCGTAATTAAAAATGTGTTGTATCTTTGTTTCTATCTTGCCTTTTTTTATGTACGTTGTGGTAGGGGCATAAAAAAAGGATGCCTCCCGGTTGGGGGAAGCATCCTCTATTAGGAATAGAGATCCTATTAATGAATTTCAATACTACGGTTTACCTTAGCTTTTTCTTCAGGTTGACGCTTTGGAAGATCGATGGTAAGAACACCGTTGTTTACAGCGGCACCAATCTTATCTTTCTCTACATCATCGGGCAATACCAATGACTGCTGGAACTTAGAGTAAGAGAACTCACGACGCAAGTATTTCTTGTTTTCTTTGTCCTCTTCTTTTGTCTCGTTCTTTTTCTCCATGGTGATGACCAATTCATTGTCTTCGCTCAAATGGATATTGAAGTCGTCTTTTGTCATACCCGGAGCGGCAACTTCTACTTTATAGTCCTTGTCACTCTCGATAACGTTGATTGCCGGGGCTGTAGCGTTTGCTTTTGCCATCCAGTCATTATCGAAGAAGTCATTGAAAATACTCGGTAACCATTCTTGATTATAGTTTCTTTTAGTCGGCATCATAGTTTAAATCTCCTATATTTTATGTTGTTTTATTTTTGTTTTCTTGCCCCTCCACCTTTCGGTTTCGGAGTTCGCCCTATATATTGCAAAGCCTGTGCCTAACTGACGGTTTGTCGGTTAGGCACAGGCCGATTTAAACTATGATAAACCATTGAGCGATGGATTAGCTCAGGTTTAAACTTATGCAAACTTTATTCACACGGCGTTATACATTCGGCATGTGCCGACGCTGAAAATATGGCATCGCAATGCGAAAATGTGTCATGCCGTATGGCTTATTTCCTAAAGAATCCCAGTATGTCTCTCATCATTTTGGCACGCAGGTTCACGTCGGTGATGCTTTCGAACGGAAATCCCAGTACGAATGTACGGTACTGATTGCCTTTGTAGGCTATGCCGGCACTTTCTCTTTCTATATTGTACAGGCATACAGAGAAAGCGTCATCGGCAGGAATTATACATTCAGGAGCGGTTACGGCGTAAGTCTTGGGATTGGCTTTTCGTTCTATGCGGTACATTACGCAAAATCCGTCTCTGATATCGCAGGCGGGCGAGTCTTTCATGCTGCCTCCAAAGCTATACTTCAAAACATCGTGCGCAAAGTCGGCCGGTACCATTTTGCTGCCCACATACTCACCGCTCACCATCAGGTTACCACCGTTGCTACAGTAATTGGCAAGCGCCTTTCTGGTATCATTTGACAATGGTTTCTGCTCCGCTCCATATATAAGGTCTACGGCGTGATAGCCCTCCAATATGGTAGAGCCGCTCTCTATAGTCTCTACGCTGCACGATACGAACGAGTATTGCCCTGCCATCTGTATAGCCTTTCCATGAATGAAAGGATAGTCGAATGTGTTTCCGGCTACTTCTTGTGCCTCCAGTTCCTGTCCGCTATATCCCAATCCGTCGGGGGTCTCTATGCCAGCCTTCAATCTGTTGAACGTTTGCTGATATCCGCAGAATGCCGTAGTGCTGATGTAAGGCAATCCGGGGTCGGACTCTATATCGAAACCTTGTTGCAGGGCGGTCTCTATGGTAGCCGGTCCGCTGGTACGGTGAAATGCGTTGGTTATAAGGATAGTTCCCTTGCTGTGCTTAGCTTTATATGCCGAAAGAATTTCGGAAGGGAAACTCTCGCCGCCCTTGTTTACCGCTGTAATTTTAAAACTGTAAACCAATCCAGGTTCCACTTTCGCGATATACTCCGTACCTCTTACAAATGCGCCATTGTCGAAACCTCCGTAGCCTATTCGGGTGTAGACTATATATCCTTGTGGCTTGGCTGTAGGCTCTAACACATCTTCTGTAGGTGTCCATCGCAGGCGGAAGGTGTTCTTTTTATTACCTTCGTCTATGGCGAAATGGCTTACGGGCAACGGCTGTACGGTATATGCAGTGCCGTGCATTGATGCGTTATATTTCAGTATGGATTTGTAGATGGAACGTCCTAATGTGAACTTAAAATCAGGTTCGTGCCCCAACTTCAAGTCGGCGAAGTTCTGGTGAGAGAGGGTTTCTAATATCATTGAAGGTACGGCAGGCAGACGGGTCTCGCTGTAATTGCGGTTCCACATGCTGCGTCGTGCCCACTGAATGCCGAAGCGTGATGTGATATCTCTCTGTATGCCCGTAAGCACCATGTCGGTAAGGTCTCTCGATGCGTATCGTGATATGCCGCAAGCCAGTTTCCCGTCGTTATAGTCGGTGGTATAGATGCCCAATGTGCCTTTCAGCTCATTGTCGTTACTGAATCCGGCATCGCTGTGCACTCCTAACGATAGTTCCAAAGGCACTCCCAAACCTTTTTCGGTGGGGTTGAATACAGAGCTTCCGCTAAGATAGTTAGACATAAGCGAGCGGACGTTGATGTCGTCGGCATAATCGTTGCCGCCTTTACTTTTGCTGTATACACCATAAGGCATTCCCGCCCACTGTGCCCAGTAGCGTGCACCTTCCAGGTAGCGAGGCATACCGCTTGGTCTTCCGCCGCGCACTATATTTCCCATACCGCCTCCGAATCGGACTGCATCGGCACACACTACGCCGCCCTGCGAGCTTTCGTTGCTTAGTACCACCATGCCGTATTCGTTGGCACCCTTATCGAACTCGAATGTTCCTAAATACACCCATGTACCGCCGCCTATCTGCTGGTTTACACGGAACTCTGTCACGCCTCCGTTGTGGAAAACCAAGTATTTGGCATCGCTAACGCTTTGCGGAAGTGTTTGATATGACACGTATACGGCGTAGCGTCCTTTTTCGGGGATGTTAGGAATCCATTCGGCGAATGCCTTCTCGGGCTTGTCGATGGTGGGGATATAGCGTGCCGTTCCGTCGGCGAAGGGATTGTAATTATCGGGATAGAATTGGTATTTCTGAGCGAAGCCGGGACGGTCGGTGTTTTTCCAGATATGCTTTTTCTTGTAATTTATTTCCAGATAGCGCCCTCCGGTGCTGCGTGTGTCATTATCTACTATGACTTCATTCTTCTGCCAGTCGCGTTCGCGCGGAGTGAATACTACGGCTCCCGCATTTTCTAGCATCGGGATAAGGTAGGGCACTACGATGGACTGCGTGTACAGGTCTTCGGTAGTACCGAAAAGGCGCGGGCGTTGCCATTGCCATTCGTTAGTAGCGTTTTTATAGTATTTGCCGTGGCTTTGCCATAGGGCGATATGTCGGTTTCTCAGTCCTTGACTGGCGGCATATGGTTTAGATACGTTTTCTACCCACGGATTACCTTTATATTCTACCTTGCCGTAAAGCCGTGACTTGTCTTTGTCTTTTCGGCGGAAAGCGTTAGGAATAAGGTTCTCTATGGGTTGACCATCGGCGTATACTGTTATGGTGTAATAGTTTACAGGACCTGGCAGCGCCTGCTTTATGCTTCGGTAAATGGCCTGCACGTTTTCTTCGGTAAACGGTTGGTAACCGAAGTTGGCGTTGGCATATACACTCAGGGTTTTATTCTGATGGTCGGCGGTGAAGCGTTCCAGCTTGCACGTACCGATGTTGGCGTATGTGGTTTGGTAATTTCCGAAGAAATCAGAGAGTCGTTGCTCTACGTTGGTGTCGAGGCTTTGCGCATGTGCTGACATGAAGCACAGAAACAAGCCGACATATGTGAGATGTAGTTTTTTCATTTGAATTCTTGTCTGTTTAGTAATGCAAATATAATTAAATTTTATTTTGGGTATACAGTGATTGACTATTGATGATTATTTTCTACCTTTGTTTGATAATAAATCAATAAAACTAAGAATAATGAGTAAGGTAATAATCGAATCGTATGACGAGTTCGCAAAATTGTTAGGACAGCAAATCGGTGTTTCCGATTGGCTCGAAGTAGATCAGGATCGTATCAATCAGTTTGCCGACGCTACATTAGACCATCAGTGGATTCATGTAGATGTAGAACGCGCTAAGGCTGAAAGCCCATTCAAGAGCACTATTGTTCATGGCTATCTTACATTGTCGCTGCTCCCTTATTTCTGGAATCAGATTATAGAAGTACATAACCTCAAGATGATGGTTAACTACGGAATGGATAAGATGAAGTTCGGTCAGGCAGTTCTTTCAGGACAGCGTCTTCGCATGGTGGCAGACTTGCATTCTATCGCTAACTTGCGCGGTACTACCAAGGCCGAAATCAAGTTTGCCATCGAGATAGAGGGTCAGAAGAAGAAAGCGCTCGAAGGTATTGCTACATTCTTGTACTACTTTAATTAATATAGATTTCTTTAATCGGTAATAATAAAGATATGCTGCAGACCGTGATTGTTTTGGCTTCATGGTCTGTGGCTTTTTAGTTTTTATATGGAACAGAATTATATATTATATTCTTGCTTACGCCAATGGGCGGCAGATTATCACAACTCTTCTTTTATAGCCGACGACCCCGTGCAGTTTCCTCATCGATATACCCGTAAAGAGGACGTAGAGATAAGCGGACTGCTGACAGCCGTGCTGAGTTTCGGCAACAGAAAACAGATTCTGAAGAAAGCCGATGAACTTGATGCGATAATGAATCACGCTCCGCTTGACTATGTATTGTCTGGACGATGGAGCGATGATTTCCGTACCGATGACGAACGGAGTTTTTACCGTATGGTATCGTATGCCAGCTTTCGCCATTATTTTGAGTTGCTGCAACCGGTGTATGCGGCAGGGCACGATTTGGAGTGGGCTTTAAACAGTTGTGGCGACGGAATTCCTATGCAGCGACTTTGCCGTTTTTTGGGTGTAACCGAAAAGAGTCCGCAGAAGAAGTTGAATATGTTTCTGCGCTGGATGGTACGTAGAAACTCGGAAGTGGATTTCGGTATCTGGAAAAGCATGAGCCCAACCGATTTGATTATTCCTCTCGATACTCATGTATGTCGTATCGCTTATCAGTTAGGATTTCTTGACTCACCCTCATATTCTCTTTCGGCAGCGCGTCATATTACCGAAGCTTTGAGACAGGTATTCCCCGACGATCCATGTTTAGGCGACTTCGCTCTCTTCGGCTACGGCGTAAATCATCCTTGAAATTAAGTATTTGTTCTAACCCTATTTTGATATGATAAAGATATTGGCGACAAGCGATTGGCATCTTGGAAATAACTTTCACGGATTCGACCGTTTGGAAGAACACCGTCATTTCCTGGTTTGGCTACTTGGCGAAATAAACCGTAAGAAACCCGATGTGCTTTTGGTGGCGGGCGATGTGTTCGACTCAGGAAATCCTTCGGCGGCGGCTCAAGAGTTGTATTATTCATTTCTCGATGATGTGTCTTGTCGTTTCCCTGACTTGCAGATTGTTATTATCGCCGGAAATCATGATTCGGCAGCTCGCTTGGAGGCTCCTCGCCTGATGCTGGAGAGACATCGTGTGTTTGTGCGTGGCGTTTTTCAATTTACCTCAGACGGTTCTATAGATAAATCGGATTTGGTGATACCGGTACATTCGGCTTCTTCGGGCGAGCGTGCATGGGTATTAGCAGTGCCGTATCTGCGCGAGAGCGATTTGCCGAAGTCGGACGATTACGGCAGTGCGGTATCTCGTTTCTTGTCGGAGATGATAGAATACGCTACCCGTAAGCGCAGTTCTGATAAAGAAGCGATGCTACTTATGGCGCACTTCTACGCACGAGGCGGCGAGATTGCGGAAAACTCGTCAGAGCGAATCGTTATAGGAGGCTCGGAAGTGGTGGGTGTATCGGATGTGACAGGCGACGTGACGCTGGCGGTAGTGGGGCATTTGCATCGTAATCAGCATATCAAAGGGAAAGAACACTGGGTTTATCCGGGCAGTGCGTTGCCCATGTCGTTCGCCGAGCGGCATTATCGGCATGGAGCCGTTTATTATGAGATAGAGGACGGACAGTTGAAAGGGGATGGCGAATTTCTTTCTTATCCGTTACAGCATCCGTTGCTTTCTCTGCCAGAGCGTCCGCGCCCGTTGGCGGAGGTTATCGAACTTCTTAATGATTTGCCTGATGCAGATGGTGACGATGGCGAAGACGATGCTCCTTACCTCGAAGTAAATGTATTGCTTACAGAAGCCGATCCGTCGGTACAAAAGCGAGTGACTGATATCACCGATAAGAAGAAGGTGCGCTTATGCCGTGTGCCCGTTGCATATCAGTCGGCTGGTGATACAGATGATGAGGTGGAGATGGAATCGATAGACAATTTGCTGACACGAAACCCTATCGACTTCGTGAAGCAGAGTTATAAGAACAAATATGGTTTTGAGATGAATGATGAACTTACGGCATTGGCCCAGATAGCGATAGAAGCGGCCCGTAAAGAAGAGGAAGGGGGTGAAGAATGAAACTGTTGAATCTTACGTTGTGCAACTTGGCGTCTTTCGAGGGCGAACATGTTATCGATTTCTCCGGAGAACCGTTGGCAGGGGCGGACTTGTTTTCGATAGTGGGAGAAACGGGTAGCGGAAAATCTACGATACTCGACGCTATCTGTCTTGCGCTATACGGATTGGCTCCACGTTTCTGCGGAGCGGTGAACTTCAAGTTTTATGACCGTGATAATGAATCGAAGAAGGATAAGGAACTCTCGCCCGATGACTCACGAAATATAATGAGAAAGGGCACGAGGAGTTGTTACTCGGAAGTCGTTTTCAAGGCTCGCGATGGTTTCCGTTATAAGGCACGTTGGGCTTGTTCCATTCCACGTAGTAAGTATTCTCCACCTGAGCGCAGATTGTGGCGGTATGTAAAAGGTGAAGATGGCAATTGGACTGAGGCTGTCGTTGAACTTGGCAATGCAGCTAATAGGGCAAATCGCCGAGTAGATAATAGTGTGATAAACGGAATTATCGGTCTTGATTATGATCAGTTTACACGTACTATGTTGCTCGCCCAAAACTCGTTCGCCAATTTTGTAAAGGCAGAATCGAAGGATAAGGCTAAACTCCTTGAAAAACTTACGGGAACGGAGTTCTATACAAGAGTGGGCCGACAGATTGCCTTGTATAAAAAGCAGGCTGATGATAATTTTATGGCGGTGTATAATAAGGTGCAGGCATACGAAGTGCAGAAGTTGAGCGATGCGGAGCTTACCGAAGTTCAGACGAAATTGAAGGAGCTGACCGATGCGCTAACAGAAGTGCGTAAACGGATTACGGCATCCGAAGCTAATCTTCGTTGGCTTACCGACTACCGCAAGCAGGAGGATACTTGCCGTAAGATGGAGCAGTCGCTTGCCGAAGCTAAAAAGCGTGCCGCACTATTGAACGATGTGCGTAGGGAGCTGAAGATACAGTCCGACTTGGAATTCATGCGAGGGGTATATCAGTCGTGGCTCGATGCGGAGAATGATATAAAGAAACTTGATGAGAGCGTAAAGCAGGGCCAGGCTGAATGCGAGGCTTTACAAGTTTCAGTAGAGCAGGGCGAAAAGCAACTGCAGACTGTAAAAGAGCAGGAGGCGAAGATTCGTGAAGAGGCTGAATCACTGGCTCCGCAAATTCTAAAGAAAAGGAAACTGAAGGTAAGGCTTGACGCTCAGAAAGTGCAAGTAGACGGATTGCGCTCTGAAGTGGAGGCATTGGATAATAAGGCTAAGCAGCTGAAAGAGATTATCTGCAGGAATGCATCGGCAATGAGTGACTTGGCTACTCAGCGAGATGCGGCAGAGAAGTTCTTATCGGCTATGCAACCTCATCAGGGAATGATTGATGTGATTGATGTGGTGCTTGGCGATTTAGACCGATTACATTCGCAGGAGACATATTACACTGATGGATGCTTGCAGCAGGAGAAGTTGTGCAAGCAGTTGAAGGCTGAAGAGGCTGCCTTATCCGAAGGCAAAAAGCGTTGCCTCGATTTGACTGCACAGCTTAGTAAACTTCAGTCTGAATTAGCGGAGAAGCAGAAAGCACTTTCGTCTGTCGATGTAGATACGCTGAATCATCAGTTGGATGATATGACTAAGCAGTACAACTTGTTTCATCCGCTTTCGGATTTGGTAGAGGGTGTAAAGAAGGCGTTGCAAGATAAGCAGGTAGCCGAGGCTGAGTTCGCTCAGATTCAGCAGAAGCAGAAAACAGTGAGCGAGGAGATGACCAAGCTGTTATCGGAGGAAAAGAATATTTCATCGTTGTTGCCCGGTATGGAAGAGGCGTATCAGCTTACCGCTGGTAAGAATGCTCAGTCTCTTCGTGCCAGTCTGCAAGAGGGCAAGCCGTGTCCGGTGTGCGGGGCTTTAGAGCATCCGTATGCGCATGATGTAGACCGTGTTATGCTACCTCTAAAGCAGGAGATAGCGAGCAAGCGTAAGCGGATGGAAGAGATAAGAACCTTACTCCAAGCTGATGGTACGGGATTGATGAGTCAGTCGTCGGCTTTGAATGCCAGATGTGAGGTGGTTAAAGCTACCATAGAGCGATTGACGACTGAATTGCAGCATTCGGAATCGGTGTGGAAAGAAACGACTGTTGGCTATGAGGATTTGCAGGTTCTCTCATTGCACACGGAGAGCGAAGCGATAATAGAATTGCTGAATGCTAAGGTGGCCGAAGTTATAGTATGCGGCAGAGAGACTCGTGCTCTACTTGCCGATTACGAACGGAAGCGAAAGGAAATAGATGCGTTACGTGCGTCCGTCGATAAGAATCATAAGTTGAATGATGAGGAAACGGAGAAATTGCACGCCAGTCAGCTGAAATGGGAGTCGTCTAAAGGTCAGTGGAATCAAAAGCATCAGGAACTGGAGCAGGTGGCTACGCAGAATAAGGATTTGCGTACCGCACTGTCGGCTAAGATTACAGTAGGCGACTGGACGCAGCGTTACTCTGACGATTATGCGGCTTTTATCGCATCGCTTAAACAGATACAGACTGATTATCAAAACGCCACAACGCAGAAGCAAGAATCCGACAGTAAGCTGAAGATAGCTGCTGCAAAGGCGGAGGAACTGCAAAAGCAGAGTGCCGATTATGCCGTGGACGGCGAAAAGAAACACAAGGCGTTCGATGAAGTTCTGCTATGCTATAAGCAGGAAGACGAGGCGTATGCTGCTATGTTAGGCGGAAAGAGTCCGGAAGATGTAGAGAAAGAAATAGGTGAGAAGCAGAAAACAGCGGCAAAGATCGTAGAAGAGATGACCGAAGATTGCCGTAAGCGGGTAGAGCAATTGGTACACTTGCAGGGATTGCTTAAAGGCAACGTTAATCGTATGGCAGAAAAGCGTACCGAGTGCGGAAAACTTCGTACGGAAATATTGGATTTTGTAGGTCGGTATAATGTAGGTGTAGACGAAGAGAATAGAATAGGTGAGAACGATTTGCTGTATTATTTTGACGCATCGGTTGACTGGAACGCAAAGCGCCAGCGTATAAAGCAGACTGATGAGGAAGTGGCTACGCTGTCTGGTAGCATGAAATCTTGTGCGGATGCTTTAGAAGCGCATGTTGCCATGCAGCAAGATAAGGAGTTGGTAGAGCGTGCCATGTCCGCTTATGATGAGGCTATTAAAGAACAACTCAGTAAATCGGAAGCTATGACGGCAGAAGCAGAACAGATAGAAAAGGAATGTACATCGTTGGGCGGAAGACTTTCTGCACACGAGCGGTGCATTCAGGCTACTGCCGATTGCCGAACGGAACTCGACCGCTTAAAGAAGGAGCGCGATGACTGGCAAGAACTTTACGGCATCTTGGGCAATGCCGACTCAGATACGTTAAGAGAGTCTGTGCAAGTATATACGCTGCAGTTCTTGATTCGTCAGGCTAACGTGCATTTGCAGATGTTCAGCAAGCGATATTCTTTAGAGCAAGTTAAAAATTCGTTGGGAATACGTGTTGTAGATCACGACCGTGCCGATGAAATACGCAATGTCAGTTCGCTCTCTGGTGGAGAGACTTTCTTGGTGAGCCTTGCGTTGGCATTAGGTTTATCTTCGCTTTCGTCAAGGAATGTGCCTATGTACAACTTGTTTGTAGATGAAGGGTTCGGTACTCTTGATGGCGATAGTTTGAATATGGTAATAGACGCACTTTCCTGTCTGCAAGCTATGCAAGGCAAGAAAGTGGGTGTTATTAGCCACACCGCCGAGATGCGTGAGCGCATCCGTACTCAGATTCGCGTAAAGCGAGTGGGGATGGGCGGTAAAAGCGTCATAGAGATAGTATGACACTCTATGGTTTATCAGAAATCTATGGTGACTTCTACCGGACAGTGGTCGGAACCGTAGATTTCTGTATGAATCTTCGCTCCGGTCAGTTTGTCAGCCAGTCGTTTTGAGGCTAAGAAATAGTCGATACGCCAGCCTGCGTTTTTCTCTCTCGCTTTGAATCTATACGACCACCATGAGTAGATGCTCTCCATATCTGGGTAGAAAAAGCGGAATGTATCAATGAATCCAGAGTCGAGCAGTAACTGGAATTTCTCGCGTTCCTGGTCGGTAAATCCGGCATTCATGCGATTTGTTTTCGGATTCTTCAAGTCTATTTCCTTATGCGCTACGTTCAGGTCGCCACATACTATTACCGGTTTCTTCTTGTCAAGCTCCAGCAGATAGTTGCGGAAGTCGTCTTCCCACGTCATGCGGTAGTCCAAACGTTTCAGCCCGTCTTGCGAGTTTGGCGTATAAACGGTAACCAGATAGAAGTTATCCATTTCAAGTGTTATCACACGTCCCTCCTTATCGTGGTGCTCTATGTCGAGTCCGTAGCTTACCGACAGTGGTTGGTGGCGAGTGAAAATGGCTGTTCCGGAATATCCTTTTTTCTCGGCATAATTCCAGTATGATGTATATCCATCGAAAGCAAGGTCTAGCTGACCTTCTTGCATCTTTGTTTCTTGCAGGCAGAAGAAATCGGCGTCAAGGCTCTTGAATGCTTCGCGAAATCCTTTGTCGCAACAAGCTCTGATGCCGTTTACGTTCCATGATATCAGTTTCATAATGACGATCTTATTTCTTTAGGTCGAATAAATAAGTAAGTTTCCCGGCAATGTACGAGTGTGCCGAGCGCGAAAACGGGTCCTTCTTCGTGCTGTGATAGAAATCGCTCAGTCCGAAGTAGTATCGTGCTTCCAGAATGAAGTTGCCTATTCCGGTGCGAATCTCTAAACCGCCACCGCCTATCAATCCGTAGTCGAATTTGTTTTCGGCCATTTTGCCGTATTGTTCCGTAGAGCGGCTGGTCTGATTTTCTGGATGTCCGGTTATCTCTTCCTTTTCATTAATCAAGAAGCCTATCTGCGGACCAAGGTTAACCACGAAACGCGCTCCGTATCCCTTGTCTTTACCAAAGGCAAGGTGAGCCATTAGCGGCACCTCTACATAGTTCATCTTACGCTGGTAGGCACCATCGGTAAAACCTTCTTCCATCACTTCCTTCCATCCTCTTTGCGAGTAGTTGACTTCGGCCTGAATACCGCAAATCATCTTGAAGTATTTCTCAGAGATATATCGTGCGGTTATACCGAACTGCGGACCCATGAGATTGGCTTGGTCTATGGTAGGCGTAAAGCTTACAGAACTCATGTTAACCCCACCGTTGAATCCCAGTGAGAAATTGCTCCGTTGGTCTTGCAGCTGTGCCGTAGCCGTAGTGCAAGACACTATGCTTCCGCATAATATACCAAATATCGTTTTCTTGTTCATCATATACTATTCGAAGTCGAGCTTTATCAGTTCATAATTCTTGGAGAAGTGCACAAAGAACACCTTGCGGTTTATGAATCCGCCCCAGTTGTTCACTCTCTCAAATTTGAATCCTGTCTGGATAGCAGTTACACCACCCTTGTTGAGGTTATCTTCCAACTTATTTCCCCATTGCGACAGTCCGCGCAAGAAGAAGTAGCCTATATCGAATCCCAACATTCCGTATTTAGGATAAGAGTTGGCCATATCTTTGCTATACCAACGACGGTAGTCGCGAGTAAAGTTTATTGCAGCCGGAAAAAGGTTGTTGGTATAGAACGATGAGTAGAAGTAAGTATCCAGTTCGTAGAAGTTTGCCAAGAAATCCTGCGTGTAAGTCTGCCATTCAGGATAACCGAAGAGCTGCATGTTAAAGTTGGGATGCTCACGGCGCACCATGGTAAGGTTGGGCAACAGCTTGGTAAGCGTAGTTCTCTCGCCCGACAGCGGGATGAATATATTCTCGCTCAAGGTATCCATAGCAGCTATAACTGTTTCGGGAGTTACTTCGTTGGTTAAACGAATCTGCTTATACTTTATGCTGTTGTCTTTTAGTTCACTTTTCATGCCCTTTATGAACTCAGATTTGCTCTTGTCTGATGTTCCGTCGTCCATGAATATCACGTTTGTTTTACCGAATTTACGGATAAAGTGTTCGTAAACTTCAGAGTATAAGTAAGACTGCGGAGTGTTTACCTGATAAATGTTGGGACTATTAAATACCTGGTCTACTTTCGGAGCAAAAGGAATAACCAAGCGGATGTTGTTCTTCTCGGCAAAGCCTGCCACGGCAGAGATGTTTGATGTATGTGCCGGGCCGAAGATGATATCCATATCCTTCATCTCGCTCTTTGCCAAGATAGTGTTAACACCAGCAGAAGTATCGTATGTATATATGTCGAACGATTCGCCTTTCTTCTTCAGACTGTCCACTGCGATGAGGAAACCCTCGTAGAACTCTGTCATGCGCTGCTGGTCGTTTCCGCCGAATGGCAATAACACTGCTACCTTTACCGTCTGTATGTTTTTAGACGGCTGAGCGTTCTCTTGGAACAATTGTTCATTGCTTGGCGATTGAGATGATTTCTGCGCACTCTCTTTAGGGTAAGGTATAAATAAGAACGTCCCTTTTTTAAGCTTACCTTTTCTCAGCTCCGGATTGGCAGCTATCAGTTCGTCTTCTGTAATGCCATACATGCGGCTGATGCTGAAGATAGTTTCTTTCTTCTCTACCTTATGCATATCTTTCCAAGATTTCTTGCTGCTGTCTGTTTGAGGAGCAGGAGTCTGCGCAGCAGCAGTTGATGCCAGTTCGGCGCTGTTGGCGTTAGGTATTACTATAACCTGACCTATGCGGAAATTGCTTGCGCTCAGTCCGGGGTTGGCGTCGCATATTTTCTGTGCGCTAATGTTGTATTTTACTGTCAGCTTATACAGAGTTTCGCCTGCCTGAATGGTGTGGAAACGCTTTGAGTTGCTTCCTGTTGCTGTAGTCTGCGGAATCTTTAACGCTTGGCCAGCACGTATCTGTTCATTGCACTGCGGATTCAGTCGCACTATGTCTTCTATAGACACATTGTACATATTGGCTATAGAGTAAAGACTCTGTCCTTTTTCTACGGTATGCAGGAAAAAACCGGTATTATTTTGTGCTGAAGATAGCATAGGGCTTCCGAAAGCCAACGCTAACGAAAAGCTGACAATATGGAGAAATTTCATTTTCATATTTATTTATTGAAGGCAAAAGTACAAAAAAACTTCTTTATCCCTATAATGCGTTATCACTTTTTATCTCTATCTTTGCACGATAGCATTACGACAAACGATTATGGAAGAGGCGAAAGAAACAATCAGCGTGCAAGGGGCACGGGTGCATAATCTAAAGAATATTGACGTAGAGATTCCACGCAACAGCCTGACTGTCATCACCGGTCTTAGCGGAAGCGGGAAATCGTCGTTGGCATTCGATACGATTTTTGCGGAAGGACAACGGAGATATATTGAGACATTTTCGGCATACGCCCGCAATTTCCTGGGGGGAATGGAGCGGCCGGATGTGGATAAAATTACAGGTCTTAGCCCGGTTATTTCCATTGAACAGAAAACTACCAACAAGAATCCGCGTTCTACCGTGGGTACTACTACAGAGATATACGACTATCTGCGCTTGCTCTATGCGCGTGCCGGTACGGCTTATTCATACATCTCGGGCGAGAAGATGGTGAAGTATACCGAAGAACAAATCATCGACTTAATTCATCGCGATTATAAGGGAAAACGTATTTTCGTTCTTGCTCCGCTGGTGCGTACCCGTAAGGGTCATTACAAGGAGTTGTTTGAGCAGGTTAGAAAGAAGGGATATCTGTACGTTCGTGTAGATGGCGAAGTGAAAGAAATAACTCACGGCATGAAGCTCGACCGATATAAGAATCACGATATAGAAGTTGTGATAGACAAGACCATCGTTACGGATAAGGATGATAAGCGTTTGCGTCAGAGTGTGGCTACGGCCATGCAGCAGGGCGACGGGCTTTTGATGATTCTGGATGCGCAGACAGAGAGCGTTCGTCATTACAGCAAGAGGCTGATGTGTCCTGTTACGGGATTGTCTTATAGAGAGCCAGCTCCGCACAACTTTTCGTTCAATTCTCCGCAAGGGGCTTGTCCTCGATGCAAGGGCTTGGGTTACGTCAACTTGATAGATGTTGACAAGGTGATACCCGACCGTTCGCTGTCGGTGTACGAAGGTGCCGTAGCTCCTCTTGGTAAATATAAAAGCGTAATGATTTTCTGGCAGTTGGAAGCCCTGCTCAATAAATATGACGCTACGCTGAAGACTCCAGTGTGCGATTTGCCCGAAGATGCCATAAACGATATTCTCTATGGTTCGGACGAACGCCTGAAGATAAAAAGTACTCTTATTCATTCTACTTCCGATTACTTTGTAAACTATGAGGGTATAGTGAAATATATCCAGATGATGCAGGAAAGCGATGCTTCGGCTACTGCGCAGAAGTGGGCCGATCAGTTCGCAAAGACCGATGTATGCCCAGAGTGTAAGGGAGCGCGATTGAACAAAGAGGCGCTTTGGTTCCGCATTCACGATAAGAATATTTACGAGTTGGCATCGATGGATATCAGCGAGTTGTATGAATGGCTGAGTCATGTGGAAGAGTTTCTCGAAGACAAACAGCGTGTCATCGCTTCCGAAATTCTGAAGGAGATATGTACACGTCTGAAATTCTTGCTCGATGTTGGTCTTGATTATCTCTCGCTAAACCGCTCGTCGGTCAGCTTGTCGGGAGGTGAGAGCCAGCGTATTCGTTTGGCTACGCAGATAGGCTCGCAGTTGGTTAACGTGCTGTACATCCTCGACGAGCCGAGTATCGGATTGCATCAGCGTGATAATATCCGCTTGATAAATTCGCTTAAGGAACTACGCGACTTAGGCAATACGGTTATCGTGGTAGAGCACGATAAGGATATGATGCTGGCAGCCGACTATATAGTAGATATTGGTCCTAAGGCAGGACGCTTAGGTGGCGAAGTGGTATTTCAGGGAACTCCGCAAGAGATGCTGAAAACTAACACCTTGACTTCGCAGTATCTTAACGGACAGATGAAGATTGCCATCCCCGAAAAGCGACGCGAAGGAAACGGACATTCGCTGTGGTTGCGTGGCGCTCGTGGTAACAATCTGAAAGGTGTGGATGTAGAATTCCCCTTGGGCAAGTTGATTTGTGTTACCGGTGTGTCGGGTAGCGGAAAGTCTACACTGATAAACGATACGCTTCAGCCTATACTGTCGCAGCACTTTTATCGTTCGCTGCAAGACCCATTGCCTTATGATTCTATAGAGGGATTAGAGTATATAGATAAGGTAGTAAACGTAGACCAGTCGCCTTTGGGCAGAACGCCTCGTTCTAATCCTGCCACCTACACCGGTGTGTTCTCTGATATCCGTAGTTTGTTTGTGGGACTTCCGGAGGCGAAAATTCGCGGTTACAAGCCGGGACGTTTCTCATTTAATGTGTCGGGCGGACGCTGTGAGGCTTGTGGTGGCAACGGATATAAGATTATAGAAATGAACTTCTTGCCCGATGTGATGGTGCCCTGCGAGGTGTGTCACGGCAAGCGCTATAACCGAGAAACGCTCGAAGTGCGTTTCAAAGGAAAGTCTATAGCCGATGTGCTCGATATGACCATTAACCGTGCGGTGGAATTCTTTGAAAATGTGCCTCAGATACTCAATAAGATAAAGGTGTTGCAAGAAGTAGGCTTGGGTTACATCAAGTTGGGGCAGCCATCTACCACACTGTCGGGCGGAGAAAGCCAGCGTGTTAAATTGGCAACCGAGTTATCTAAGCGCGACACAGGCAAGACGCTTTATATATTAGACGAACCCACTACCGGACTACATTTCGAGGATATCCGTGTGCTGATGAACGTGCTCAACCGTCTTGTAGATAAAGGAAATACGGTCATCGTCATAGAGCATAATCTCGATGTGATAAAGATGGCCGACTATATCATAGATATGGGCCCTGAAGGCGGAAAAGGCGGAGGACGCCTGTTGGCGTGTGGTACACCAGAAGAGGTGGCTAAAAAAGACGTCGGCTTCACTCCTAAGTTTATCCGTGAAGAGTTGGAGAATCAATAATAAGAACCTTGCAGAACTATCTAATATGGAATTTAATAAAGAGTTTTTAGGAAATCTGTTTGAGCAGGCATTACAGAATCTGCGTCTACGTCAGAGTTTAGACTTGCGTACATCGTCGGCCGACACCAGCCAGCGTATGCTTATCGCATTGCTGCCTGGTACGGTAGTGCCTATTCACCGTCACCAAGACACCAGTGAATCGGTGCTCTGTTTATGCGGTAAGTTAGACGAGGTAATTTATGAGGAAGTGTCTTCGTACACCACCGGCTCTGATGATTTCCCGATGGGGATGGATGCTCAGCATACAGTCCGCAAAACCGAGTTACGCGAGGTGAAACGCATCCGCCTTTGTCCTGCGGAAGCTCGTTATGGCTGTCAGATACCCAAGGGCGCATGGCACACCGTAGAGGTGATAGAACCCTCCGTAATATTCGAAGCTAAAGACGGAGCATACGCTCCGGCCAATCCTAACGATATACGTCAGCGTTAATCGTAGCGCTGGCGTATTCTTCATTTACTTTTGTCTGCCTACAATCTTAAAAATAACCCCCATGATACCTTCTGACGGGGTGAAAACAGAATGCGGTGAGTAGAACAAAACATTGCGATGCTTAAAGTCGATCATCGCAATGAATCAAATCAATCATCGCAATGCTTTGTTCGCACTTCTGAAGCATTTTTCCTATGTCTATAATATTTGTCGCTAACCGCTAAGAAACAATAGCGAATCACCGATAAATAGCAAACAGCAAAGCCGAAGGCAAGGCGAAGCCGAACCCAAAAGCCAACAGCGAAGCGCCTTGGCGTATAAAGAAACAGTAAGAAATGAAAGACCGGCCTAGGTGTAGGGGCGTGAGCGGAGGAATGGCCGGGCGGTGCTGAAAAATGCTGTTTGAGCGTAGTGCAACGAAGCGAGTTCTTTTTTCAGCACCAGAACGGCCTTTCCGGAGTAGGCCCGGAGACGTAGCCTTGATTTTTTCTTCTTGTTTCTTCTTCTTTTGTATCAAGACAAAAGAAGAAGAAAAACCCATCCGCATGGCCAATTTTTAAAAACAAGAAGAATCAAACAATTCTGTAAGTCAAAAACATCCACAAATTCAAAGCAAAACATTGCGCAGATTAAAATTACTAAACAATTTTCGAAGGAGTCAATGTCTGACAAGCAAATAATAAAAAATATAATAATATAAAGTTAACACTATTTCGCATGTTAAAAGTATATAGAATACACTGATATAATGCGAGTTAAATCAATTGTTTTAAAAGTATACTAAATTGTAATAATTGTAAATAATGAAATATACCTACTCCTAAGTATTGTGTATTACTGTTTGAATAGCTAACTTTGCACCCGTAATCGATAACTTATAAACATTCAGTTAAATTATGACACAGAATTTTAAAGAAGGACGTTGGAATCACGAAATCAATGTAACCGACTTTGTGAAGACCAACATCACTCCTTATACAGGAGACGCCTCTTTCCTCGTTGGTCCCACACAGCGTACTCAGGCAGTATGGAACAAATGTCTTGAAGCGTTGGCAGAAGAACGTGCTAACAACGGTGTTCGCTCGCTCGATCCGTCTACCGTTTCTACCATTACATCGTTCGCTGCAGGATACATCGATAAGGAAAACGAGGTAATTGTCGGATTGCAGACAGACGAAGTTCTCCGTCGTGCCATTAAGCCTTTCGGTGGTATCAAAGTAGTAGAAAAGGCTTGTCGTGAAAATGGTGTAGAAGTAGACCCACACGTAAAAGATATATTTACACACTACCGTAAAACTCATAATGACGGTGTGTTCGACGCTTATACAGAAGAAATCCGTTCATTCCGTTCTTTGGGATTCCTTACAGGTCTTCCAGATAACTACGCTCGTGGCCGTGTAATCGGTGACTATCGTCGTTTGACTCTTTACGGTCTGGATAGACTTATTGAGGTTAAGCAGAACGACTTGCGCAACCTTACTGGTCCGATGACTGATGCTCGTATCCGCTTGCGCGAAGAAGTAGCAGAGCAGATCAAGGCTTTGAAGGAAATCAAGATCATGGGTCAGCAGTACGGACTCGACCTGAGCCGCCCGGCTTATACTGCACAGGAAGCTGTACAGTGGGTATACATGGCTTACCTTGCTGCCGTAAAAGAACAAGACGGTGCTGCCATGTCACTTGGTAACGTTTCTTCATTCCTCGATATCTATATCGAATATGATATGCACAACGGTACTTTGGACGAAACTCACGCTCAGGAGTTGATCGACCAGTTCGTTATCAAATTGCGTATGGTTCGCCACTTGCGTATGCAGGCTTACACCGATATCTTTGCAGGCGACCCGACTTGGGTAACTGAATCTTTGGGTGGACGCTTCAACGACGGACGTACTAAGGTAACTAAGACTTCATTCCGTTTCTTGCAGACTCTTTACAACTTGGGCCCATCACCAGAACCAAACTTGACAGTTCTGTGGAGTCCTGAATTGCCCGAAGGCTTCAAGAACTTCTGTGCTCAGGTATCTATCGATACATCTTCTATCCAGTACGAAAACGATGATTTGATGCGTGAAGTACGTAACTCTGACGATTACGGAATTGCTTGCTGCGTATCTTATCAGGATATAGGTCGCCACATCCAGTTCTTCGGTGCACGTTGTAACTTGGCAAAGGCGTTGCTGTTGGCTATCAACGGCGGACGTTGCGAGAATACAGGTACTTTGATGGTTAAAGACATCCCGGCGTTGACTGGCGACGTTCTTAACTTTGAAGAAGTATTGGCTAACTATAAGAAAGTGCTTCGCGAAGTCGCTCGTGTATACAATGAAGCTATGAACATCATTCACTACATGCACGATAAGTACTACTACGAAAAAGCTCAGATGGCATTCGTTGACACTGACCCGGTTATCAACTTGGCTTATGGTGTAGCAGGTATGTCTATCGCTGTAGACTCACTTTCTGCTATCAAGTACGCTAAGGTTACAGCTCGCCGTAACGAGCAGGGATTGACTGAAGGTTTTGACATTGAAGGCGAATTCCCATGCTTCGGTAATGACGATGACCGCGTAGACCACTTGGCGGTTGACTTGATTTACTACTTCGACGAAGAGTTGAAGAAACTTCCGGTTTACAAGAACGCTAAGCCTACATTGTCTATCCTTACTATCACTTCTAACGTAATGTACGGTAAGAAGACAGGCGCTACTCCTGACGGTCGTGCTAAGGGTGTTGCTTTCGCTCCGGGTGCTAACCCAATGCACGGACGCGATAAGAACGGTGCTGTTGCTTCATTGAGCTCAGTAGCTAAGTTGCGTTACCGCGACTCACAAGACGGTATCAGTAACACATTCTCTATCGTTCCGAAGTCACTTGGTGTAGATTTGGAAACTCGTATCGAGAACTTGGTTACTATGATGGACGGATATTTCGTGAAGGGTGCACACCACTTGAACGTAAACGTATTGAACCGTGAAATGTTGGAAGACGCTATGGTTCATCCTGAAAAATATCCGCAACTTACTATCCGTGTAAGTGGATACGCAGTAAACTTCATCAAGTTGAGCCGCGAGCATCAGCTGGAGGTTATCTCTCGTAGTTTCCACGAAAGATTCTAATTTCGGATAAAATAACTATAATGATTAGAGTACATTCTTACGAATCATTAGGAACATACGACGGACCGGGTATCCGGCTCGTCGTTTTTCTTCAAGGCTGTAACTTCCGCTGTCTGTATTGCGCTAACCCTGATACCATCGACGCTAAAGGGGAAAGCAAAGAAACTGAGCCGGAAGAAATTCTGCGAATGGCTGTCAGCCAAAAACCTTTCTACGGAAAGAAGGGTGGGGTGACATTCAGTGGCGGTGAACCTACCTTTCAGGCAGGTGCTCTTATCCCACTGTTCAAGATGCTGAAAGAAGCAGGCATCCATATCTGTGTGGATACCAACGGTGGTATATGGAACAAAGACGTAGAGGAACTGTTGTCGCTGGCCGACTTGGTGCTGCTCGACGTGAAGGAGTTCAATAATGATCGCCATCGCACTATTACCGCACGCAGCAATGAACAGACACTGCGCACTGCCGCATGGCTCGAAGCCAACGGAAAGCCTTTCTGGATGCGCTATGTATTAGTGCCCGGATACAGCGATTTTGAAGAGGATATCCGTGCGCTGGGCGAAAGCATTAAAGACTATAAACAGTTACAGCGAATAGAGATATTGCCTTACCATACGCTGGGTGTACATAAGTACGAAGCGATGGGGCAGGAATATAAATTAAGGGATGTCCCGCAGAACACCCCTCAACAATTGGAACAGGCAAAGAATATATTCTCTGAATATTTCTCTACCGTATATGTAAACTAATTAGCTTCGGCTAACCTCTAATCCCTTGTCCGACAGACTCATCTCTACGAAACGAGCTTTGTCGTTCAGGGGATTTTGATTTAATACCTTGCGTATGCGCAGTGCCGCTTCGGTATCTTTCGCTATCATGTATAGATAGCCTCCACCACCGGCTCCCGGCAATTTATATCCTAAACATAAATCGTCTATCTGACTAGTTATGGCTTGTATAGACGCAGGATTGGTGCCCGAGTCGAGACTCTGGTTCTGTTCCCATGTTTTACGTACCAATCTGCCCATAGCGTCGAAGTCATTTCTTAAGATAGCGTCGTACGTTTCGAGTGCGTGAGTCTTCATCTGTCCTAAAATCTCCAGCCTTTCTGTTTCGTTCAGGAACATTCCTTTTACTATTTCCGCCAGAATATTTTTTGCTGTACGTGTAATGCCCGTATAGTATAGCAAATGGCATTTGCGGCATTCATCATCAGTAAACAGATGCTCGGGTAGCCATCTTACTGCCGGCTCTTGGTTCCATCCGGCAGTAGTTTGCAGCAGTTTCACTCCTTGCAGTATACCTCCGTATTGGTCTTGCCATCCTCCGCCGGTGGTTAGCAACTGCTCCAGTATCAGTGTGCGGCTACCTATGGCTTGCTTGTCCCAGTTCAATCCGCAGAAATCGTTCACTGCCCCCAGCACTGTAGATGCCAGGATAGAGCTTGTGCCCAGTCCCGATCCGGCAGGTACGGCAGCTAATAATGTCACTTCAATACCGGCACCGAAAGCTTCGAGCTGCTTCTGCAGAGATTCGAATTTCTCTTCTGAGAAATCAGGGTGGAATCCGGCAAGCACTAATGCGGCTTTAGGGATAGAGAACGGAGAGCCAACTACATTGAAATGGTGCAGTTCTTCGTAAGTAGAGATAACCTCCATTGCGCCTAAGTCGATAGAGCGCAGAATTATTTTATACTCTTTAGAAGGCTTTATGTAAACTTGCAACGGTGGCTGTCCGTTTAGCTCGATGGCCAAGTTTACGATATTACCGCCATTCATCAGGCTATAAGGAGGCGTATCAGTCCACCCGCCTGCCAAGTCTATACGTACTGGGCTACGACCCCATACTATCTGGTCGGCATATACATTCATCTTTGGGCGTTGGCTGTGGTTCATGGTCTGCGTAAGTTCCTGACGCATAATCTTGAAAGCCTTGGCTTCTTGCTCTTTGATTGCCTCCGTAGATGCCCCCTTGTATTCAAGCGTCTTGGCTCTGAACATGGCATCGCTGATGCGGGTCATCAACGGAGCGTCGGTAGGCAATTCTGCCGGCAAGTCGATGTTGTTCTTTGCAAACTCTTGTGCAGCTTCCTTCAAGTTTAACTGATAGAACACGCTCTGACCGTAGTTTCTTGCCAATGCACTCCAACTGTCATTTCTGAATTCTTTTCGTTGTGCCGTAAGTCGACGGAGGTTGGCGTATGTAGATATCTCATCAGCCGAAAGCTTTTTGGCTTTCAGATAAATTTCTTTTCCTTCTGCTAAAGTCGGTTCGCTTGTCATGAAGCGCAATACTAGTCCCAACTCTTCTGTAGAGGTACATACCGGGAAGATGCGTGCGGCTTGCAAGTCTTGCTTACCTTCAATTTCTTCAGCGTTAAGTTTTCTGTCATTGAACCATTGTGGGGCAGGATTACCTAAGAATGCTGTACCTGCGTCAGTAATATCGCCTCTGAACATATCATTGAAGCCGTAAGGACGAGCTACGGAATCAGATTCTCCGATAGGAACCACGTCAATGCATACTCCGTCGGCAATGTTCAGTTCCCAATCGTTCTCTGGTACTCCTGTAATAATGTTCTTGCTGTGCAACTTCCACTTAGGACCAACGTGACTGTTCTCTATCCATACCTCCTGATTGTCGGAAGTCAGTTTATATTCTACTTTTGTGTTCTGTACAAAGATAGACGGATGAGGCTTAACCTTAAGGTGCATTATTTCGCGCTGGTCTATCACGCTGTTTTGTACGGCAAGAGTAGACGAAATCATTTCTCTGCTTGTGCCGTAATGATGGAATTCGCCTCCCGGCAATGGCAATATAGCGACCGACAGACTATTCAGTTCCTCATCGACGATGCTGGGATGATCGCCAAGCGCCTTACCGAAATCGGTGTACATATCATAGAATCCGATGCTACCATCAGCTTTTACTGAATGCTTAACGAGCAGCTCTACCGCACGGTCGCTCAGCAACCAGATTCCTATATCCATCAAGAACAGATAATCGCGCATCAGTTTTCCTAATTCTGCCACCGACGGTTTCTGTAGCATGAAATCCAATCGCTCAGGGTTATCTCTACGTGATACGAATACTCCATGATTCTTAGCCAACTCTGGGTCTACCCATAAGCCGTAGCATACTACGTCAGCCTCGGGTATTTCCTGCAGCGGCTTAGAAGCGCGGATATACACGTCGCCACTGGCGATAAGAGTGTGCAGAGAGCCTGGTGCCTTCTGCATAATGCGGTTGTACAGCGGAAGCTGTAACGAAAGTAAGTTCTGCGTGAGTCTCTGTCCGCGTCCCCATCTGAAGATAGGAATAGGGGTGAGTACTTTTCCCGATGGCGCATAGCTTGGCAGACGTCGGCTCTGACCTCCGGCGTGAAGTAATATGCGTTTCTCGTCGGCAAGCCATGACGGTAGATTCTGCAGCCAATCGATCTGTTGGTTATCCGAGTCGTTTTCTATGCATTCCTTAAGTAACCATGCGGTTCCTCCTCCAGAACCTAATTTGCGGTCTTTAGGGTCGGATGTACAGAACCATTCCTTGCGGTCGGCATTGGTTATATCATAAAAACATTCCACTAAGTTGGGTGGAAGTGAAAGTAACGTTTTCATTTCGATATAATATAAAAATTAATACAGATAATCTAAGCGAAAGCTATTTGTGATGCGCACTATAAACGTAATACGCACTAATAGCCTTTACAAAAGAACGGAAAAATATAATTATACGCAATGTTTCCGTTTATTAATTCACGTTGCCTTATACCAATCAGGGTAGGGCTTTTACGTTTTGGATGAAATTGGTAAAAAAGAAAAGCCGAATGGTAAATATCACCACTCGGCCTTTTCTTAAAATGATATGTCTTTAACAATTTTACTTGTTATTTCTTCTTGCTTTCTTCGTTGGTATGTCCGTAACCGTATCCATAACCATATCCATATTTCTTGCCGTATCCGTAACGTCCGTAGCGTCCGTACTTACCATATCCGTAGTAAGAACCAGCTGTACGCTTGCTCATGTCGATACAGTTCAAGATAACGCATGGATTAGGCAACTTCTGCTCTCTGCTCAATTCGTTAATCAGCTGGAAGTCGCTCTTAGCTGTTACGTTAGAACGGCAGATGTAAACACTCATGTCTGCGCATCGAGCGATAAGCTGAGTATCTGTTACCATTCCGATAGGAGCGGTATCCAAGATAACATAATCGAAGTTCTTCTTCAATATCTCAATAGCTTTATCCAATGCCGGACGTGCTACCAACTCAGTCGGGTTAGGAGGAATGGTACCACCAGGCAGGATGAACAAGTTAGGACTAACTTCGCTCTGCTGGCAGAGGCTCATCAAGTCTACATTTTCCGGGTCAACCAAGAACTGAGTGATACCGCGTTCCTTGTGCGACAGGTGGAATACCTTATTCAAACCAGGCTTACGGATATCCAATCCGACGATAACTGTGCGTTTGCCCATGAAAGCGAAACTACATGCCAAGTTACCGCTGGTAAACGATTTACCTTCACCACTGGTAGTAGATGTGAAAAGAATAACCTTCTGGTTAGAACTCAACATATACTGTATGTTGGTACGTATAGAGCGGTATACCTCTTCCATCATGCCGTTATTGTTCTCGTGTACGACAATCGGGCTGCTGGTAACTTCTTCTGTCATAGGAATATCACCGATTACAGGCAGGTTGGTAAGCTTCTCAACATCGCCTCGTGTTTCAATCTTATAATGAGCGAGCGACAACAAGTAGATGATGCCGGCAGGAATACCTAAACCTAAGATAAATGCGATAAGATAAATCATCGCACCCTTTGGAGATACCTGCTTGTCGAACATCGGGTCGTCGATTACACGAGCGTTGTTTGCTGTAGACGCCAAAGTAATATTGTTTTCCTCACGTTTCTGAAGCAACATAAGATACAAGTTGGCCTTGATTTCCTGCTGGCGGCTCATGCTGAGGTACTCTTTCTCCTGAATAGGAGCGCTGCTTACCTTACCAGAATACTTGTTTGCCTGATGCTGCAATTCACGGCGAGTAATAAGCAAGCCTTCTTCGGCAGTGCGGATAGAAAGCTCAACATTCTGACGCATCTGCGCGATACCTTCGTCCAGATTGATAAGGGCAGGGTTGGTGTCGCTGGTAGTACGCTGCAAACGCTTGCGCTCAATCAACATTTCATTATATGTGTTGATGATAGCGCTTAATTCGCTGCTTTTCGCCAATCCGATGTTACCCGGAATTACATCATAACGGTTCTTGTCGTTATTGATGTATTCTTTTATGAACTGCAACAGACGAATCTGAGTCTCATTGTCGGCGTATGCTTTTTCAGCAGTAGAACGTTCTTGTACAGCCAAAGCAGCATCATTAGTAATATCCACCAATCCGGCACCTTGTTTAAATGCAGCCAAGCGGTTTTCAGCCGACCCCAACTCTTCATTGATGATAGTGATACGTTCGTTTATGAATTCGGCAGTCTTGCTGGCTACCTCGTTCTTGTCGTTGTTGGCCTCTTGATTGTAGAGGTTTACCAAGCTTGTCAAGAAGTCCTTAGCACGTTCTATGTGGCTGTCTGTAAGAGTCAAGTTAGCGATAGTGGTAGTCTTGCTTGTTGCAGCAACTGTAAGTCTCGTCAAGTAGCTTTTAGTAGCTATGCTAGGAGCGTTGATGCTTGCTTCTACCACGATAGGAGCGTTTTCATCTTTCTTGTCCTCTTCGTCTTCGGCTACATTCTTCTTCGCGATGACAGTAGTGTCTGGCAAAGAAAAGCTGAATACACCGATTTCTGTAGGAAGCACTGCTGGCAGGCGGTCAAAATGATTGCTGAATGTTTTTTCTTTAGTCTTGATTTCTACATCCAGAACCTTTTTGTCTGTCAGTTTCATGCGTACATCTGCATGTTTTATCTTTTCAGCATCTTCGGGAGTAACCCATACATTTACAGCGTTGTCTTTATACAACTCTTCGCTGCGGAATGTTCCGGGACTAGAATAGTGTATGTACAGATTAAGGTTACATACTACCTTCTTAACCAAAGTATGAGTCTGGAGGATACCCAATTCGTTGTCGAAGTTCTGAGCAGACGATGTAATAAGTCCCAATTCCTGTAAGTCGATACCTGATTTTCCAGATTTGCTTTTGCTTTCATCCTTAATCAAGATTGTAGAACTAACGGTGTATTGCGGTGTTAATGTCTTGATGTAAAAGAACGAGCCGATTAATGCTACCAGTACGCAGCCCAAGATTATCGGCCAGCGCAACAGCATCATAAGCAAGAATGCCTTGTAATCGAACGAGGACACGCTGTTTTCGTCGTTCAAGGAAGTATTGTTAATGTTTTCAGCCATAATTTATCGTTTTGCTTTATTTGGTTAATGCGATTATCAAAGTTGAAACAGAAGTCAAGACACTGATCATTGTAATCCACATAGAAGTGTTGGTGTTGAATGTGTTTGTGTTAACTTTTGCTTTCTTAGGCTTAACGTATATAACATCGTTTTGCTGCAAATAGAAATAAGGTGACTGTGTGATGCTTGCGTCCAACAAGTTGAGGTGAACAATTCGGCGAACACCGTTTTCGTTTTCGCGGAGCAACTGTACGTCTTCTCTTACAGAGTTGAGGGTCATGTCGCCGGCCTGTGCCAATGCTTCGAAAAGAGTTACCTTTTCAGAACTTACGCTGTATGTACCCGGTTTTGATACTTCGCCCAATACAGAATATTTGTAGTTAGCGTTTCTTACTGTTACGTTTGGACTTTCTTTAAGGTAAGGAGCCAATTTCTCGCGCAGAAGATTTTCGCATTCTCGTACTGTAAGCCCGTTTACCTTTATCATACCCAATACAGGCAAGTCTATGCATCCTGCGTTATCTACCAGGTAAGTAAGCAGTTTGGCGTCGTTCATGCCCAAGTTCTGCATGTTTGAAGAGATGTTTTCTTTGCTTTGACCTATTTTTCGGTAGAATGGGGCAGAAGCTTCAGGGTCGGTAGTACTGATTACGATGGTCAATTCATCCTTTGGCATGATGCGGAAATCATACAATTGTCCAGTTGTAATGTGATTGATGTCACTGTCGTTCTGCATGTAGAGCGATTTGTGATAAGAGCCGCAACTTGCTAAGAATAAGGCGGCCAGACTCAATGCAAGAAGTTTAATCTTCATTTGTGTAAATTGGTTTATATGAATATTCAAAATAAATCGTATACATTAAGAATGTAAAAGTATTAATATTCTCTCTTTTAATAGCTGTACATAAAACAAACAAGAGCCCTTTCTTGTTGTTGATTAGGATACAATTGTTGTTCCTGTATCAATTTTTAAATGGTATTGCTAAATAAACCTTGTTTAAATCAAATATATCCTTTTAAGCTCTTAATTATACGTAGTACAAAGTTTTACATCACTTTTTAAAGTCTCTAATCTTGCGCAAAGATAGACTTTATTTTGCAGCAGTCAAAAAAGATATTCTTTTTTCTTTGAAAACTTTCTGTATCCTGCCTTTTTTAATGCTAATTCTTGTTAATAGATTAGCATTCTTGGTAGTGTTGAGATACTATGTTTAAATTAATCATTACCTTTGCACTGTGTTTTTCATGGTATTAGATTTAAGGTTAATGAAGATTGGGAGTCTGGGAAGATTCCCTTTTTTTGTTTGTGATTGTTCGCTACTATTGAGAAACAATAAAAGCCGTTCTTACGTAAAGTAAAAACGGCTTTTATTATCGTCGGGGTAGCGGGATTCGAACCCACGACCCCCTGCTCC
>ULVX01022810.1_pt1 | contig 28741 bp, 41 predicted proteins | sample 1959811 | NCBI WGS metagenome assembly ULVX01 (sample SAMEA4835797, study PRJEB28245) | human gut metagenome | biome: gut microbiome; material: fecal sample | place: Denmark | collected 2008
AATATATATATAATTTATAGTTTGGTGGGAACCCAATGCGATTTATGATTTATGCAGGAATTTCGATTTGTATTGGCTGCATCTATCTGCTCACCCACCTTGGAATTCCGATTTGTATTTTGTGCAGATTTTATTCTAATCAGATATGATGCAGTTTGAATTTCGAATTTTATTTTTATGTAGATTGGGAAACACTATGATTTATATTTGACGGGGAACAGATTGTATTATGATTTGCATTGGAATTTTTGATTTGTTTTATTTGACATCATCTCGAATCGGTATTTCTTGCCTGCCAGGGGGTACGTGCATGCCAAAGTTAATTTTTATATATCCACTTTGTAATTTCAATCATTTGCATGCACATCCTAAATCGATCTAATCCTATATCCCCCCTGCTCGCCAAAAAACAAAAAATATCTCTTGGTCTGCATAGGGGATACCTATATTTTTTCACACTCTCCACGTTTGTGTATTGAAAAAATCATACGGTTCAGATAAAAGTTCGGTAAAACTTTTGGGAATCAGCTTCTTTTTATGACTTCATTTTTCATAATAAAAAAAGCGTGGCAGATTCCACACTCAGCTATCAAGGTCCGGCATTAAACATAGCGATGCACCATACATCTTCCATATGATCCTCTTCCACTGCAATTGTACCGCACTAAGGTACGTAATCCATTAGTGCAGCACAGTTTGTAGCTTCTGTCCGGGACGGTCACAAACCTCCCTGGCCGTGCGATTTGGGTCGTATGATTATCGGCTTACCACTGATGACGTCTAGCATCGTTACGTGATATCCAACAACATGATAAAATCAATTACGTGTGCCCAGCTTATTGCGACTATGTACGCTTTGTACTTCCTTTCGGATTCGTCATTTCTCACTGCGGACTCGGGGACGTTTGCACATCTTATTGACACACTCTCTAACAGCGGTACTGGGGTGGTCAATCCCAACGGTTATTTTATATCTCTTTTTATCGAAATGCGTCTTGTCCTAACATTTCAAAGAGCCTTACGTGATTTGCCGCTCAACACGCCCGTCCATAATTTTTTCCTAAGCCATACCCGCTCGACCGATGGACCTTCCTCGTAGATTTACGCTGTCTGTATTATCACTATCTGTATTGACAGTATCTTTTCACCTGACACATCTTACAATGATTAGTAAAATGCCTCCACATGCTCACCACATGCCAGTTAAGTTTTTAATTATCTATTCTCTTATGTCAAAAAAAAATGGAAATTTGCTTAAAATTGAAAATTATTTTTAAGAAAGTAAAAAAATATGATTATTTTTGACATATATAAGTAGATAAAAACACCCCGTAGTTTTAACTACGGAGTGTAAGGTCACGTTTTAACGTGCCCTGTAATATTATGTGGTTATTTTTACATGATATTATGCAGCAAAAAAGTAAGGAATTATGGGAAATGGATTTGACAATAGATCAGGCAAAACTCGTTACAGAGAACCATAATCTGATTTATGGTATTTTAAAAGAATATGGATTATTACATAAAGAAGATGATATCAGTGACTGGTATGGAATTGCTGCAGAAGGACTTGTAAGTGCTGCTACTACTTATAATAAAGAAATCAGTAATTTTTCTACACATGCTTATAAGGTAATGGGTAACCGTTTAAAAAATGAAATGAAAGCGAATTTCAGGCAGAAACAAATTCCAGCATCCTGTATGATAAGTTTATATAGCACTATCCCCGGCACACAGAATATTACCTATCTGGATGGTTTAGAGGATAATACAGATGTTGCGAATTATATTTGCACAAAAATAAGAATACAGGAAATCAGCACAGAATTAACAGAGTTACAAAGAAAAGTGGTTTTTTATCTATCAAATGGATATTTGCCTCGGGATATTGTAAGTATGGGGATCTGCTCTAAAGCAAATGTTTATAAGATTATTGATATGGTAAAGAAAAAGTATAATACCTATTAGGAGAAAATATGGATAAACAAGAAAAAGAAATTTATATCCTATGTTTGGAATTAAATGCGAAAAATGCAAGTAATACCATAGATCGTGATGAAATATTGGAAAAGATACGAGAAATAAAAGAGGGTGAAAAAGATGAGTAAATATTATGCGGTAAAAAAAGGTGTAAAAACAGGTGTGTTTGATTCCTGGGCAAAATGTGAACCATTGGTAAAAGGTTATCCAGGTGCTATTTACAAAGCATTCACTTCGAAAAAAGCTGCGGAAGATTTTTTAAGGAATAAAGAACCCTCCCCAGCAGGCAAAAAGACAGGAACACCACAGAATACAAAGGTATCCACTTATGCTTTTGTAGATGGGTCTTATAATAGTGATACCGGCGTATATGGATATGGTGGATTTTTATGTATCGGTAAAGAAAAAATCATATTACAGGGAAATGGAAAAGATGAAGAAATGGCAAAGATGCGAAATGTTTCCGGGGAGATTCTTGGGGCTATGGCTGCTGTAAGTAAAGCTATCGAATATCATATTCCATCAATCACCATTTATTATGATTATGAAGGTATTGCAGCATGGGCAACAGATAAATGGCGTGCGAACAAGATTGGTACGATTGGATATCGTAATTTTATGAAGGAAGCAAAAAAACATATTACGATTTCTTTTGTAAAGGTAAAAGGTCATTCCGGTGTGGAAGGAAATGAAGAAGCTGACAAACTAGCAAAGGAAGCAGTCGGTATTGGCGGAAATATTCCAGCACCGGTTTGTACTACTCCTCTTCCTTATGCGGCTGTAAAAGTAAAACAGACCAGAGATACTCCTATGCAGCCAAAAGAAAGATATAAAAATAATGGTATCTGGTTTGGCAGATGCGGAAAATGTGGTAGCGGGATTACCGGAAATCAAAAATATTGTGATCAATGTGGTCAGAAAATATTATGGTAAAGAAAAATACACCTCCGTTTTTGAGGTGTATTTTATTTTACATCAGTTATCGTATAATTTTTTACAGTACACGCCGTAGCCTTAGCCACGTTCGTTTTTATCGTTATTTTCTTGTTTTTCAAAAGTGTCTATTATTTTTTTAAGTGTATTTTCAGAAAGAGCTATTTTGCTTATTTCATCTTTTGAAAATGTTCTATTAAGTAACGGTTTATCGCATTTTCCAATAATACTTTTGTTAAATAGAGATATATCATTATATTTTTCGATAAAATTAATGATATGAATATTTTGAGTATCAAGTGCTTCAATTCCAGTTTCAATTATACTAAATGGAATGCATTTTATCTCTTTTTCCGGTATATCAATACCATAAATATTATCACCAATATTAAGTGGCTTACCAGTTCTGTCCCTCATCTTAATATCTCCTATCTCTGTTTAACTCACATTCTCTAGGATCAAGTACTTCCATAGGGCTGTATCTGTCTTTTCTGACAATGATATTACCAGTAGGTGTAAAACTCATAATCTGGCTACACTTGTTACCATATTCATCTGAAAAATTTACCTTGTCACCTAAATGCAATCTTGTATAATTCTTGTCGTACATACTCATTACCTCCATGTTAATTGTTTTAAAGTTAATTGGTAAACTTTGTTTACCAAGTGTTACCATCTTTCACAGTTTCTAGCCTTTACAACTCTAGGTCCATTTATAAAGCTACCACTAACAATAACATCACCATCATTTGTATACCCTATAACCGTACTGCTTTCGTATTTATCCCATAATTATCAGTATAAAAATAAGTTCGTTTTTTATTGAATAATTTCATATTATTCTCCTTTTTGATATTCTGGACAAATGGCTTCCCAGATAACTTTAAAAATATAAGTATTTGTCTCTTCTGAAAATCCATACGTTTCGATATCTTCTTTGATAAGATTCCATTTCGTTGGATTTTTGATATCGATGTTTTTATCCATAATCATGGAAATGTAGTCATTGATAATGCTTTTTATACTCATTTTGTCTCCTTAATCGCAGCTTTCATAATGAAACCATGTAACATAATGATCTCCGTCTTTTTCTTCTAGTTCCGGATTAAAAAATCCATATCCCTCCGGCGGGAAATTACTGATAGCTGCTTCATTCAAACAATAATTTTCCAGAAGTTCCGGATGAGATTGTAAATGTTTGTAGTCGCTTGGAGATATTTTAACATGTTCTTTTTTCATAAGTTCACCTTCCTATTTATATATGTATAAAAAAACAACAAAAATAGCAAAAAATCAAAATATTTTTGACATATATAAATAGATAAAACATTTTTATACTGTGATAGAAAGGATACAATTTATGGGATTTTTTGAAGGAATTGAAGAAATAACAAAACCGGATACCAATGGCGCTTCTGTAATTGAAGATGAAGCTGCTATGGTAGAAAACTTATTACCGGAAGATGAAACACCTGTTGAAGCTCCTGCATCTATGGCTGATGTGGCACCAGAGCCTCCTGAAACGCCTGCACCTGCACCTGCACCTGTGGCAAAACAGGAGACCCCTCCCGCGCAGAAAGAAAAAGCAACTAATAAATCTGCGGAAAATAGTAATACCATTATTGCTTTTGGTACAAAGATTGGTGGAGATATTTCCAGCGAAGGTGGAATCTCTATCAATGGCGAAGTTACAGGATCTCTTACAGCTAAGGGAAATGTATCTATTATGCATAACGGAAAAGTATTGGGAGATATTACCGCTATCAAAATGGTAAATGTTGCCGGTAAAGTAAAAGGTAATATTGATGCAGGTATCGTAGCATTTGATAAAGCGAAGGTAGTTGGAAATGTAAAATCAGCAAAAGATGTAAAAATCTCGAAGGATACTGTCATCATTGGAAATATCACTGCTACTGCTGCTGAAATCAATGGAGCTGTAAATGGAGATATTGATGTAAAGGGACCTGTTACTGTTTCCGGAACTGCGATCATTAAGGGTAATATTAAATCTGCAACAATCACAATGGCAGATGGTGCAGCAATCGAAGGTGTATGCTCCCAGACTTATGCAAAGGTAAGTCCTACGGAATTCTTTAAACAGTTTGAAGCCAAGGAGGAGAAAAAGAATGGGTAATTTTATTAAGAAGGCACTTTTAGGAAGTGCTATTTTCACTGCCGGTGCAGCTTTTGGTGTTGTGGCAGCTCTTGCATATAAGAAAACAATGGAAGAACTCGAAAACCTTGATATGGTTGATTATGAAGAGGATGAGGAAGAAGGTCCTGACCCTGACAGCGAAAAAACAGCAGAGACTACCATTCAGGAAGCAGATGCAAAGAAATTTGAGGAAGCTTTTCAGAAGGATACCACAAATACAGAGAATTAAGTAAAATGGACTGAGGTAAAACCCCAGTCCTTTTATTTACAACAAATCTTTATATTCGCTGCGTATTAACTCTACTCTTAGTCCATCTGCATGTAATTTATAAATATTGTTGGATAAACGTTCTGTTGGCTTTATTGTCTGATTGATTTCATAAACGCTTTCTAATAAATTTTCCGGTATATCCATGTCTGTTTTGATTGCATAAAACATGTCGATAGATGCAGGAAGGAGGTACATATCTCCATAATTTTCTGCTAAAAAACGGATTGCTTTGTGATTTAAGATACCAGCAGCACCATACTCTCCTCTTGCACTGATTGCTATCATTTCATTATCGCGTCTATTGTTCGCTTTTGATGGCAAATCTGTGGTATGAGCTAACATAGTAGATATTTCTAAATTTTTCATTGCTTTTTCATATAAATCATTTTCCGATAGATTTATATGTTTCAATATTCCATTTGTGACAAAAATAGTCATTGCTGAAGTTTCATCCCGTTTTAGAGATAATTGATAAACGATTGTTAAGTCCAACCATTGTCTATGGACCAGTTCGGAAATAAAATTTTCATTTGCTTTGGTATTGATCAATACGGGAATAAGATTTCCAGTTTCAGCTATTTTATCTATATAAGTCTGCATATTGGTTAAATTTTGTTTGGATAAATCTTTATAGGCATCATTTTCGCAATACCATAAAAAGGTTTCTAGTATTTTTTGAATAATGGTATTCATATTCTGATGCGCTTTACAATATTCCAGATAAATATCACCTATGCTGATTGACGGAGCTGTGGTCAATTCTTCCGGTGTTGTAAAAGATAATTTCTCATCAAATGTATTAACCTTCCATATTTTACGAATAAATGCTTTTATAGGTATTTCATTTTCCATACAGGTGTTATTTATGGTATCTATCAATTCTGATTTAAACTCTTCTATACTCATAATATTTATTCTTCCTCCATAAAAGTACTATGTTTTCTGAGCAGACGAATAAGTTCTGACATACGTTCATTATATTGTTTCCAAAAAGGAACGCTTAAATCATATCCGAAATATAAATTCTTCCGAATTAAATTCACACCGTCTTCTTCCCAGCCTTGTAGGAATGCAGCTAATAAAATCTGGTCATTTTCCCATCTATCCTCAAATACAGGATCAGTAATTGCTTTTTGTACGACTAAACCTTTTCTGGTAACATATCGAGGAATCCTATCTTCTGACACGACTTCTTCGAAATAATGAGTGGTTAAAAATTCTACGGATTTTCCGGTCTTACGTGAAAAATAATACATATCTCTTGGATTTATCTTTTGTGTAATCATAGTTTCTGTCCTTTCCCAGTTAAGACAGACTATCATATTCGTTTTGTATCAAATGGATACTGATAGTCATATTTTTGCATAATATCATAATAAATTCGCAGTAAAGTGCTTTTCTGATATAATTTTTTAATGTCTTAGGGGGAATTTCTCGTATGAGTGCAAAATAAGTACGACACAGCCATACTGTTTCATTTACAGTATTTGTGTTTTCACGCACACTGATTTGTGTATCCGGAGAATATGTGGTACAGATAACTTCATACATAAAAAAGCCCCTCTAAACTTTCTTTTGTCTCATATCTTAGTTATCACTTTCATATTTTCCATAGCTATGTTAATATAATTTTTGTAAAGAGATCGGAAGAACCCGATAAGATATGTTGTTCTCTTTACAGCTTGAACATAATGTAAAAAACAATCTTTGTCAATAGAATGTTGTTAAAAAAATATATTTTTTATATCGTAGCGTAAAAAAGAAAGTTATAGGAGTATAGAAATGAATCATAGAATAAAAGAGACAAGAAAACAATTACATTTAACGCAGATGGAATTTGCAAAATTATTAGGCATCAGTTATAGTTCTTTGTCATTGGCAGAAAAAGGAACTCGGAGTTTACCTGCAAGTGCGATGATTCGATTAGCAGAATTACAAAATGCTGGAATGGATATTGATATATTATGGATATTAACTGGAAAGAAAATAGATAGAGAAGACAATCTTTATCATATTATGTCTTTATATAATACATTAGATGAAAGAGGGAAACAAACAGTATTAGATTGCATGGAGTCACAGATGAAATTACAAAAAATATAGTAAAATGTCGTCATAATATATACTACTGATGCTTCGAAAAGTACGTATCATATTATACGACAGAAAAGCTGGGTTGTAAATTTGTGCAAAAAATGCGGGAAATAAAAAGTGTATATATGATACTTATTACACCTTTGCAATTTTTCGTCATTTCACATTAAAAATAGACACTAAGAAAATACTTAGTGTCTACTATTTTATTACTATCTGTGAACGTCCACTACCGCTTTAGCGGTCATCGTGGATTTCATTTTCTAAATCCGTATCATTCTCTTTTGTAAAAGGAATAATTTTATCGTATTCCTTCCAGGCAATTACCGGATAAATACAATTCCATGTCCTATCCCACAACCATTCCGTAATATCCGTTTTAATGGTACCATCTGGCAATCTGTATTTCACCTCATATTCTATTCCAAAATTTTCATCTTGCGGAATATCCGGAGGTGTATTATTTGGATATGTGTTCCAAGATTTTTTAGTATCTGTCATTATAAATCTCCTTTATTCATAGTCATCGAAGTCAAAAGATTGATAGTCGAATTCTTCATCGATCTCCGGAGGAATTTCATCTATAATCATTTGTCTTTCCGTACAAATATTGGTAAGTAATCTGGCAACATCTTCTGCTGATCTTTCATAAGAAATTTTGTTTCCTTGGAAAGTTCCTTTTGTTCCATTCTTACCATTCAGATATTTGATAGCAGTTTGTCCACTTCTATCCCACCTATGTAGATTCAAAGAATAATCGTCAAATAAATAATCAGTACTCATCTGTCCACAAGGAATATAGTCTACCTTGTTTTTCCCATCAGGTACAAAGATATAATGTGATTCTTCTAATTCCGGTAGATATTTTTGTAACCATGCTATTTTTTCCCGTTTAGGGGATCCTTTTTCTGTATTTGGTAATACGCAGGATAAAACATAAATATCTACTTTATCTTCCTGAATCATTTGTTTTATCGCATCTATAATATTCTGATGTGGTTTCAAAGAATAGAAATAACCCGGTGTATTCAACAGATAGTGTAATTGGCTCTGGATTTTATCTTTATCTTCATATTTGCCTATGTTAAATTTTAAAGTTCTCCATTCTGTCAAAGTACCATCCATATCTACAAATAATCTCGGCTTATTTACCAGAATATCTGTTGCAGTAAATATCGCTGCTGGTTCTCCATAAGAAGATTCATTAATAGAGCCATGCCATTCTTTCTCTGTATATACGAAGGCACAATTTAATGTTTGTGAACCATCTCTGCTAGGGAATTTTTTTAAGAAAGCATCACAAGCTGAAAGCATATTGTCTGCTTTTATAATAATATATGTGTTTTGATATGGGAAACGTATATCGGATCCAAAAGTAAAATAATAGTTATTTAACATATTTCCATTTCCTCCGTATTATAATCATCCAGTTGTTTATCCATATATTTACCACAATATTTATCAAAAATGTTGCGGCTGATTTCATAAATTCCCTCACTAGACGTAGACATAATTAAATCCTCATCTACTTCATCTGCCCACTCTTCTCTTAGAGCAGCCTTTAATTCATCCAAATCTGTATCCAATGTCACTTTTTGTTCTTTATAATAACTATCCTCATTTGCCGTCAAATAATCATCTCTGGATGTAAAAATAGGGTTCTTTTTTGTATATTGAATACCTGTGGTTTTTAATATACTGGGTGTTTCCTCCACCCAGCGTTCCCATGCAGAGGTAAAAGCATCTTCTTCCATATCTGTTAATTGATACATAATAGCACTCCTTTTTTATGTCGTAGATATTTCTTTTGTTATTGTTTTATGTCAAAAAAATCCAGAAAAATGGGTGATTTTGGGCAGAAAAATACCCCAAGATTGAAATATCTTGAGGTATCGTTTACTACTTCCATTCTGTCCAAAGTGCTGCTCCACCTTTTGGTAAAGTCCCATCCATTCCGGTTGAGATGCGTCTTTCACTTTCTGCCAGGGCGTCCTTTTGTTTTTGTTCTTTTGCTTCCTGATTTGCTTGTTCTTTTGCTGCAGTTTTGGCAGCTCTCAAATCATTTAATGAAAGCTCACTGGCTCTTTTTACAATACTGTCTGCGTAATTGGAAATTTCACCTTTTTCATACATATCGTTTGCTGTTGATGTTTTCATATTATATCGCATTAGTATATAATAAATGTCATCTTTTTCCGCTTTCAGGTCAGATAAATAATCCGCACAAACTAATAAGTTACTGTATGGATCATAAATATCGGTAACCCCAAGCGCTTCCATACGTTTTGCATGATATTTAATATTAATCTGTGTAATTCCCTTACAATCCCCATTTTCAGCTTTAATGTATAATCTGCTTTCATTCTCAGTCAATGCCTGTAAAATATAGGGATCAATGTTATACTTCTCTCCGATTTCTTCTGAATAAGTCTTTAAATCCTCCCATGCAACGAAATTTTCATTGGTTTCTGCAGCCATTACTGGGGTACTAAAAAGCATAGTTCCTAATAAAATGCCACATAATACTTTTTTCAATTTCAAACCTTTTTTCTCCTTTTTATATTCTTGATGCAAGATATAGGAGTAAGGTAGTGGTTCCAACAGTCATAAGGAAATTTGCAACGCTTGCTCTGATAGTACCGACATACATTTTCCATTTTTTAGGAAAAATCCGAAAAGTACTTTTCTTATTAAATGCCCAGGTAAGTCCCGGAATCCCTTTATAAGTGCAAGCATCTAATAATAGATGTCCGAAAACACCAAAATATAGACCAATAAGATTAAAATTCTGTGGTAATGTAAAACCTAAAAGAATCATCCAAAAAATAGGATAATGTATCAGTCCTCTATGTCCAAACAGGTTGTTAATCAGTTTTGAGAGCAAAGTAGTAACAGGAGGTAACATTTTAGAAATGGTTGCCTCTCGACTATCAATATCCGGAAGTAAGCTGCCAAGAACAGATCCTCCTACGACAAAGAACATCGCTTCTCTTGTCTGTACCGCGCCGATGCTATACAAATAAGCTGTGAATGCTGCTCCAGTTACTAATCCAAATGTTAAATGCTGTCTACCCGTCATGTCAAAACTGAAATCTCACTTATGAAATTAAATTACGTAGTATTACGTTTTTTAAAACTGTGTGGATTCTTTCCTTTCTACATATATCTTGTGGATACATTTTGTATCTACTACTATATGTATAAAAAATCCGTAAAAACTTGCTTTTTTGAAATATTTTTGTAATATTTTTATTTCTTTTTGTAAATTTTTGGCAAAAAAATATACGTAAGAGAAATTCCTACGTATATTTACTCTATGGTAATCTGGTCTTCATGTTTCTTAACGTCACATTTGATAAGATAATCGTCCATTACTTTTTTAACTTGTTTCTTTTTTAAATGACCACAGATATAGATGTTTTGTTCATCAATGGGATAATGATCGATATTGGACATTTTTAAAGCTTCCAATGCTCTTTCATAATGCTTCTGCTTTTTAAAAGAAATTTCGATATGGTCCATAATGTAGTATCCTTTCATTTTTTATCTATTTATATATGTCAAAAAAATCCGCAAAAATACTGTATAATCGTAGACATCTTTTACATAATTTGATAAAATAATTAAGTCGGCGCTACGCTAAGTTTTGTTTCGTGGCTTGACATATTAAATATTTAAGGTAAAAAGATATGGAACAAAAAAGACCTACATTACTTGAAAAAATTATGACAATTCTTGGAGTTTTATTATTGCTGGCAAGTATCATGATGGGAATTCACAGTTGTGCAATACAAGAAGAATTAGCGTCATTATCCGGGTATGAGGAATATTTACAGCAGCAAATAAGCGATAGACAATAATCTACCGCTCTATCTCTATCTGATCTTTAATTTGTTGATTTATTTCGTTAATTTCCTGTTCTGTTTCCGAAATTATCATTTCATATTTTCTGAGCATCTTTTCGTTTTTTACGGTGGCAGGCATTCCACAATTTTTATCCGCTATAATTTCCTTTTTTATTTTTACCATCGTAAGATAATCCACCAATAAATAACGCTTGTTTTTTAATTCATCTACCGTTAATCTATTATCTGCAGTATCCTTCCATATATTTTTGCTTTGTAAAAACATAATAGAGCCTCAGTCGGTATCTAATTGTAAGAAATCCTCTTCATGTGCGGTATCCGGTTCATAGGTTGCAATATTAGCAACTCCTTCTTTTACCAGAATAGCGTTTAACATTTTTGTGGAGATTTCTTCCAAGTCATCAGCATTTGTAGGAATTTCCAACCATACATAACGGAGTAATCTTCCATATTTATCTGTTTCGGAAATATCTTTTTCCAGATATACGGTAGTTGTATTTTTCAAAATTTCTTTGGTAAATTCACTTGCATCTTTTCCTGCCTGGGAGTTTTCTTTTCCGGTTTTCTCCAGATATTCTTCTGATGCAACAGATTCCGGGGTATTGATACCGATAAGTCTTACTTTATATTCTTCACCATCAATTTCTACTACAATGGTATCTCCATCTACTACTCTCATTAAGGTAGCTTTTTGAAATTCTGAGATGGATTCTTCTGTTTCTGCATAATCTTTTGCCCATTCAACAACTTCGGTTGTCATCTGGTCTAATTGATCAGCATCCGTAAAATCTGTGCTATCTACGATATCTGAGATTTCTTTTCCAAGTTCTACGCTGATTTCCTGTACCTGGTCCGGGACCTGGGGAAAATCTTTTGGTGTGGAAAATTGAAAACTGCATGCTGTTAAGGTAAGGGAAGTTACTAAAGTTAAAAGAGAAATAACTGATTTTTTACGCATAAAATTTTCCTGCTTTCTTACTTATTTATCTATTTATGTATAAAAAGACAAAAAGAATGGTGCAATTACAAGATTTCATCTAAATTGATATCGATTTCATCACGTTGTTTTGGATATTGGGTAAACTTTTGGATAGATGACAATAGCTTTTCTTCCATTTTAATACCATACCATTTTTCCTTTTGTATCTTTTGATTCATTTTCGCAAAAATTTAATTTCGCTATTAGTTTATTTTGTTCTTCTTCTGAAATGGGTTTTCTAAACTTTTGTTTTTGTTCTTCCGTGTATTTGAATTCGTTTGGAACATCAAAAGTGTCCCAGGATTTTCCATTCCTTTCATCTTCTTGCTTTTTTAGCATAGCTACATGTGTTCCGTATAAGTCCCATATATCGTCCGGAATTTTAAAACTATAAGTTTCCACCAGTTTGACGACATCAATATGTTTGATATCCTTATCTTTTAAATATTCCTGAAATACAGGTTTATTTTTCTTAGGTTGGAAATCATAAATTTCTTTTAACTGTTCTTTGGTTAAATAAATTACATTCTTTTCTTCCATAAGGTCAACTTCATTCTATTGATCTCTATCTATATTTTCGTTTTCTTTTTTTATATTTGATTGTATAAAACTTTGTATTTCCATTAATAACGTATTTTTTTTATGTTGATAAGTCTTATTATTTTTAATATTGTTTTGTATATTATAATCTTCAAGATATTTTACATAGGCACTTGCCATTAATTTATCTTGTAATAATCCATCATATGTCTCATTTATTTTTAGCACAAATTCATCATTTTCATTTTGTATATATTGTATAGGTTTATCATGATTGATACAATTTACATTATATTGCCTGGTTTTATGCAAATTTAATCGTATATTTCTTTTAAAAATATTGTTTATTTCTTCGAGCGTAGAAATCGGTTCGTTTACAGATATATAATATGTATTTTTTAATCTATTATTTACATAATTAATGATAAAACTTTCCGATTTCTCTTTTGTAAATATTGCTTGTAAATAATCAAATGCATTTTGAATTCCACTATATTCAGCATCTAATTCTCTAATATTGTTATAATAATTATAGGGATTCAATTCTGGATTATAATATCCATAAGAGTTTCCAATACAAGCTAAATAATTATAAAAAAATGTTAGGTCTTGTTCTGTTAAATTAGCATTTGTAAAAAAATTTCTTTGTTGATAATAATGTTGTGTTTCATGATAGAGATTTACAATCAGCTTTACAAACAATTCATTTGGAATTTCAGTATTAAAAAATCCTTTTAGTTCTTTAACTCCTATATGAATCTCTCTATTTGAATCATAATAATCATCACAATATCCATTACCAATATCTAATTTGTAATCTAAAATAATTTTAAAATTATCTATGTTTAAATTTTTACATATTTCCTTTACATGTGCTATAATTACTTTCTTTTTCATATTAAAAAGTTACCGCCTTATTTTTTAAATCATCTAAATTACTTTCACAAAATTTAACATCTTTTATATATTCATCTAATTCTGCTTCTGTCATGGTATCAATTCTCTGTATTTCAGCAATTTGCTCTTCGGTAAATTTCGAATGTTCAGATAATTCTTTAAAAACATTCCATTCTTTGCCTTCTTTTTCATATTCTTTTTTTTCTAACATAATAACAAAATCTAAATATAAATCCCATATGTCATCAGGTAATCCAAACAAATACATTTCCACAAATTTAACGACATCGATGTGTTCTATATCTTTATCTTTTAAATATTCCTGTAATTTAAGTTTGTCTTTATCTGTTTGAAAATCATAAATTTCTTTTAACTGTTCTTCTGTGAAATAGATAACATTATTCTCTTGCATTTTATACCTCTACTCTTTCCTCTAACAAATGATTAATATAGTCTCTGTTTATATCTAATTTCCATTTATGTTTAGATCTTTTCAGCCACTTTTTGTGGGCTTTTCTTTCCTTTTCTACAAATTTAGAATACCCGCAATGATTTACTGCCATAAAATGGTCTACTGCTCTTTCATAACAATTTGTATGTGTCTGTTTTCCTAATGCTTTTGTATGCCCGATATGTATTGCAGCATGGCATTTTTTACACACTGGAATAATCTCTCTTAGACGCTGGATATATTCTTTTTCTCCGTTTTTCTTTTCTATAATGTAATCCCAGACTTCATGGGCATCCATATCTCTTAAATCTAAATTTTCCGTTTCACAAATAGAACAGGTACCATGTGCCTGATAGCGAATTAATCTGGATAACTGCTGCCAGTCTGTTGTAGTAAGCTCAGATCGTACATTTTTTTCATACATCGTTTTTGGTATCATTTGAATTTTTAATCTCATAAATATGCCTTTCTTTGAAAAATATATCTACTTACATATGTCAAATTTTTTTTGAAATTTGATGAAAATAGGATTTTTTTATACATATATAAGTAAGATGATATTTACTTAAATGAAGTAAAAATGGGATACATTAGATTTGGAGATATAGGAGATAAATTTATGAATAATGCAAAAATAGTTTTAGGTGTTTTATTGATTTTTTGTGGTTTCTTTATTATTGCTTACTGCATCAGGCAAAAAGAAAAGTTAAAGCAATGTGATACTGCCATTGTCGCAAAAGTAATCAACTTAAATGCAATTCAGAGTAATTTCAAAGCATTAAAATCGGCAAGCGCAAAGATTAGTAAGACTCCCCAGGCAGAGGTTCCTGTTTATATGGCTGTTTTGGAATATCAATATAAGGATCATACTTATACCACAAAGCCTACGGAAATTAACACAGAGATAAAAATGGGGTCTGAAGTTCAGATATTGATCGATCAAAATGATCCGGAGCACTTTAAGATAAATGATAATGATATCCTTACTACCATATCTTATGGATTGTTTTCTGTTGTGGGCGGACTTGTAATTCTTGTAATATCTATCATACGACTATTTTAAGATGGGAAATCTCCCATCTTTTTTCTTTTTTTTGACATATATAAATAAGTATGTGGTATGGTAGAGATACACCTCATACAAAAAAGAAAAAGGAGAAAAAATATGCAGAATTTTGAGCAAAGAGTTGCAGAACGTAGAGATATGGCTACGAATATGCAGGAGTTGAGAGAGGCTTATAACTGGCTTGCGGAAGAAGCCTATGCAGTAGCAAACGCAAATATGCAATTAGAAGCAGCTATTATTGAAAAATATGGTGCAAAAGCTTTAATTGAGTTACAAGATAAAGATATCTCTGCTGAGCGTATCAATACTGATTATAAAATGCTATCTCTTACGGAACAAATGTTAGCGTATGGATATACAGGAGATGATATCAAACCTGTTGAATTTCAATATGCTATCAGTATGTTTTCAGTCGGTTATGATGTTTATTTGTTACACCCTGACAATACCAGAACAAAAGCAAAATCCGTAGAAGAAATCAAAAATTTCAATGGAATCTTAGGTGTAGAACAAGCAGAGGTTGACAGACGTAGGAGCGCCCTGGAAGAGGCTATTTTGGGCAAATAAGCGACTTTGTATGAGGTGACGATATGAATTATCAAAATGTAATAAATGCCCGTAAAAGGCAAATTAAAGCCTTTGTAGAGCTTGGCGATTATTCGCTAAATGATATTGCGGAGTTCTTTTACACCATTCCGGATTATATTCGGATAGATATTGAAAAAATGGGATATTCCGTAGATATGCTTCCCTATTCCAGTGCTACTTCTATTGAAAGTTTATTACAGTATAGAAATCATAAGGTGATAGAGGATTTGGTAACATTATCCATAGATGATGTTTTGGAAAAATACGGATTAGCAATGATACCCTATGAATTACCAAAAGAAAGAACGGATTTCCCCTGCAAAGAATATAAAGCTTTATGGGATGGATATGAATTTTGTGATTTACCAAGTTATTTAAACGAATCCCGAGCACAGGTAAAAAAGTCTTTACGTAAGGCTGGATATGCAGAGGAATCGGATTATAGAAAAATCAGAAAACTAGGTAAAGCAGAACGCAAGGCTGCACTTACCAGTGAAATGCTTGGATATTTAGAGACTTTTGTTCGGTATCCTGAAATCAGAGAAATTATGAATTTATCTGAGGGCGAATCCAGTAAGATCAGACAGGAGTTGATCGATCAGGGTGCTTTGGATAAAAATGGTAATATCATAAAATATACCAGTGTGATTGAGGAAGGTATTTATCGTGGATTTACACAGCGTCAAATTGCTTTTTTCTTAAATTCCACTGATGATTATGTATTTAACATCTGTAAAAGAAACCATTTTATGGAAAAAGTAAAAGCAGAAAAAAATTCTGAGACCGATACTCCTATGGCTTTTCGAAAACAGGAATTAAAAGAAAAGGTTTATGTACTACATAAATACGAGGGATGGACACAGCAGGAAATTGCAGATCATTTTAAATTATCCAGAGCTACTATCAATCATTACATTAAAGATTTTCGTGCAAATCATAAAATTGAATTTGACCAAACTTATTTGGTTAGATTACGAAACCAAACAGAAGGAAAACGTGAAAGAACTGAGCAATTAAAAAGTGATATTGGTTTATTAGCAGAATACGGAATGTCACAAGCAGCTATTGCCGAATGTTTAAAAATTTCATTATCTACAGTAAGTAAACATATGCTTGCGATGAATGACGAACAAATGATTGATGCAATGCAATCAGAACATTATTTAAGACCGTCCCATGCAGCAATCAATGAACGGCGTGGTCAAGTATTAGATTTGAAATTAAATGGAGAACGAGTAAAAGATATTCAGGAAAAAATAAAAGTAAGTCAACCAACTTTATTAAATGATAGAAAGATTTTACAAGCTAGTTTACAGGCTTATCATCCAAAAGCTTTAAAAGAGATTAAAAAAATCCGAGCCGGAGAAGAATTAAAGGATTATGAAACATATGCAACTCCATCTCCATCAAGACCTTATGCAACTGCTGTTTTGGGTATGCATTATAATAAAAAACAGGAAACTGAAAAAGCACTAAAAGAATATGAAGATAAAATAGATATAGCCAGAGATGAATAATCCCTGGCTATATTTTTATCTTTCAAATGCGTTGTTCTCTTCTTGGATTTTTGAAATATCTTTTGTTTTTATTCCTTTCACTTTCAGGTTATGTTTTAATACAGTTCCGGTAAGTCTAAAATTTCGTTTTCTTCCTGTATTTTTAAATCATCTGTTGCATCTAAGGCATTCTCAGGTAATAATGCAGTTTTACCATCTTCTTTGTCTGGAGTATTGAACATTTCTATTGTTGGTGCTAATTCTCTTTTTAAATATTCTTTGTGGCGTTCTATATATTCATAAAATTCAGGAATATCAGCCTTATATTTATACATACCATTATCAATTGGATATCTGGTTGGAGCACTAATCTTTCGCATAAAAGATACTACCATGAATTCTTCCTGTTTTGTAAGATTTGGATATTCTTTTAGTATCTGCTTTTCCAATGCATTGAATTGTTCTTTATAGACATCCAGTACCATTTTGATTTGATAAAAAGGAAATACAGAATATTTTGGAATATTATAATCTTTTAATAATTTTTCCATATATTCTTTAGCAAATATTTTCTGCCCATTTGGTTTTGAATACACATCTGCGATTTCATTTAAGTAAGCCGCTAGTTCCGGGTTTTCGTTTTCATAGCTTTGAGATAAGGCTTTGAAAAATATCTCTGCATAATTTGTCTGATATATACGGATGGCTAAATCTTCTATATTTTGTAATAACTGTGAAAGTTCCGGTCTGTAATATATTTTTTTATCTTCTTCTTTCATAATCTTCTCCTGGCAAAAATGGGTCTCAATTATGAGACCCACTTGTGTTTTACTTAATATTCGTAGTCTTCCTCTTCTTCGTCCTCGTCATATTCCTCGTCATCGTCACGGTCCTCATCGTCATCCTCATACTCGTCTTCATCTTCATAGAACCGTTCAGCGTCTTCATCGTATTCAGATTGATGTTCCAGATAATCATTTACTTTTTCTTCAATGACGCCAGCCATTAAATTGTAAATATTGTCATACCAGGTATCAACGAAATTCGTAAACTGTAAGAAAGCGGCTTTTACATCCTCCGACTGGTCTGCCCAGATCAAACGGTTATCTTCGTTCATATCAATGACAGATGTACAATAAGCATCATCCAGCTTTACTTTCTTTTTGCTTAAATCTTTGTTTGCTAGTTCATCAAAGGTATACTGCTTTACTCCGATATTATCTTTGTTGGCAACAACTCTGGTGAAATATACCTGTGCTTCCAGATTACGCATTGCCTCACTGGGAATACCCTTTACATCCTTATTGTAACTGGAAATATAAACCGGTGCTGCGCCGTTATTAGAATATAATTTGCCCTTTTTATCAGTTAAGCAATAGACTGCCTGATCTTCATAATCATATCCGGCTTCATCCAGTAAATCGTTAAATGCCTTATCCTTGTCTGTTACTCTGTGAATTCTGTATTTACTCATCTTTTTCTCCTTTTTTTAATCAAATGGTAATTCTTCTTCGTCCATATTGTCGGTATGGTCCATTGCATACTGCAGATCACTTTCGTTTGGATGCGTTTCGTCTATTTCTTCACACATTCCATAGGTTCCTAAATCGCCAACAATCATATTGTCTGGATACATTTTTCTTTTCATAACTAATCTCCACCCATTTTATATTTCCCCCTATTTTTTTATATTGTTCCTTATTTTTATATGTCAAAATAATCCGCAAAAATAGTCCATTTTAACATACTTTATTTTTATTTTCATACATTTTTTTATCTGCCTCTTTATACAGATTATCATAGCTTGTTTCTGCACAGGCGATACCAAAACTCATATGGATATCTTCCTTTTTCAATAATTGCGTTACATCACGCAAAATACATTCAGCATCTATCGCTTTGGATAAGATAACAAATTCATCTCCACCAATTCGAATGGCATATGCATCTGGATAGTGTTTTACGACACTTTTGAGACAATTTGCTATCTTTATAAGAGTTTCATCACCTTTTTCGTGACCATAAGTATCATTGATAGCTTTGAATTTATCAACGTCTCCAAGGATCAGACCTACTCTTTGCCAAAAATATCCATTTTTTTGCAATTCTACGATCATATTTCGATTATAAATATCTGTTAAGGAATCTCTTTTATTGGTTTCCTCTAATCTGGAAATTCTATCTGTTACTTCCAAAGTGGTAGTGCTGATAGACATAAAGGATAAAAGCATACAGGCTATAATAATCTCATATTCGATTGCATTTCCTGCTAAAATAGCTTCCGGTAAATAATAGGCTGCATAAACACAGGCAATTCCAGTACATAACAATGCGAATAATTTTGTTTCAAAAATCTGCCTGGATGCAATGATGCCAAACAACATAGGAAACGCATATACAAAAATGATTGGTGTTCTGCCGGTAAATAATGTATAGCCGTAAAAAACCGAGTAAAATATTGCGGAGGATAATTCAAAGCTACACTTATCTTCTGCCAATTTAGGCAAGAGAATAGAACTGGCAAAACAAAAGTACAATAAAAACAAAAAAGATACCAAGTAGTTCAGTGTTCTATTCCCTAGAAAAAATTCAACCAGATAAGCTATTGTCAATACAATGCATATCGTAATCCAGGCTAACATTAATGGCGAAAAACCTTTTTCCTTTTTCATAAATATTCCCCTCTGTTAGGATGAAGATTACTCATAATCCTCGTAATCTTCATCGTCTAATTCAAATGCATGAGTATCCTTAAATACCTCAGTTAAAAAGTCTTCAATGGCTGCTTCTTCATCTTCGATAGGATTTCCATCCGCATCTTTCTTAAAGCAGTGCATGTATTCTGTTGGAATACTTACGGTAGAAAGGAAGTAATCCAGTTCATCCACATCATATTCCATCGCTTCGGAAGATAACATTGCTTTTAGCATTAGTAATTCGTCATCTACATCATCCATATAAGAATCTACATATCTTCCAGCATAATCTACGCCATATCCTGCATTATAAGCTGCGATTTCTTCCTCTTCCTCGTCATAAGTATCATAATCATACTCATCATCATCAAAATTATGATAATAATTGGTATATTTACGATACAAGCTGGTAGGATAATCAGAATAAGCATATCCGCCATAAGAACTATATTGTTGTACCGGCATTTTCACCTGTGTTGCTTTTTCTGCCAGAGTTGACCTAACAGGTTTAAAGGCTTCTAACAACTGTTCATGTGTATGTGTCAATTCATATACCAAAGATACCAAGGAAAATACATATCCTTCGAATACCGGCTGTTTTACTTTTACGCCTGTATTACTGTGCATATTCCCTGAGCAGGGTAAGCAGATAGACATTGCTTTGCAGTTAATATCACGATAAGCAAATGCTTCATCATACATACCGGTACTTCTGCTATCATGTGCACTATCAATCGTTGTCGGCATATTTTTATTATCTGCTGCTACAAAACAAAAGGTATTTACATCTTGTGGCTCAATATCCATTGCTGCTTTGCCAATTTTATCTACGAACTGCAATTTCTCTTCTGCTCCGGTCAGATTTTCCAAACTATATAATTTATTCTGGTAAAATCCTTCATAGGTAACATCCAGTGCGATGCAGATAGGTGTTTTCCCCATACTGCGAAGTAATTTTGCCGTCTGTTTTGCACCTGCGCATCTACCGGTCTCTTCATCTCCTGTAAAGGCAAGTACAACATTTTCAGGCAGCTCATGTTCTTTCATCATGATAACCAAAGCAGCATTAGTACCCTGATTATCATAGGTTCCCGTATAAAAACCTGTTGTTTTATCTAATTTACTGCTACATTCTGTAATGGAACCCACTACATCTGTATGTGAAGTAATCAAAATCACATCCTGTGGTAATTTCGATAAGGGTACTTTACTCCATAAGGAATAACATTCGTGTGTATAGGTTTCTTGATAAGGGGAATCTGCTAATAATTCACGGATTTTATTTAACCTGTTTTCTTCTGTAAATTTGTGTTTATTGGAGCGATTTATCAGGGACAAATCCTCCAATATTTTTGCATGTCCAAGTTCTTCTTCTGAAAACTCAAATACATCCTTTTCTACTTCGGTTTCATCTTTTTCTACATTATTCATTGTCAAAATTTTTCCTTTCTATATCAGGTCTGTAATAAGTAACAAAATATCCTGCAGCATCTACTGCTAAGCAAGCTAAGTTTTTATCCGGCTGTTCTTTTATCAGTTCATCTGCTGTACATCCGCAGTCTAATAAAATTTTATGTTTATATACGATAATTTCCGGAACATATACTTTATCTTTTGTGGCATCTTCTCCGTATTTTTCAATATCTACCATTTTTTTATATTCTGTGGTAGGGATATGACCACAAAGGATAAATGTGTTCTCTGTATTGCAATCTTTTGGTAAAGGATGTCCATTTTCTAATCCCGGGTCTTTTAGAATAGAAAGCTGATAATTCTTTTCTAAATTGATTGGATTCATGCAGACATCACACTGCCATTCCGAAATATTATCGTTTTTTATTCTTTGAGGACTGCCATGTACCAGATAAAAAATACGTTTTCCAATTTGTACATAATCCGTTAAATCACAGCGTAACAGATATCCAAAATAATAATTCCGTTCTTTTTCGGATAATTTTTCATAGATATATTTATGTAAGGCTGCGCCTTCAAAATCTTCATCCATTAACATTTCTAACCAGATTTTTTGTACCGCTTCTTCCTGTTCTGACATTTCATACATGATATGTACATATTCATGGTCACCTAAAATTAAATGATAATTTTCGTGCGCCATAATATCTGCCAAAATATCAATACATGCTTTTGGATTCTGGGAATTACCATCAAAAATATCTCCCAGAATATAAAGTTCATCATTATTCTTGATATTTAGCCTATCTATCATTTCAAAATATGCTTTTGACGCTCCATGTATATCTGTCATAAAATAGTTCATAATACCCTCTTATCTATCGTATTCATAATCATCGACTTTGCTTTTTTCTTTTTCAATCTGTGCTCTAAACACAGCTAGTGTAGCTTTTGCATCAGTATCTGCTTTGTGTGCATTTTTGTCATAAGCTTTTAATTCTTCCGGACAATATGCAATGATAGCCTCTCTTAATTTATGAGACCCTTTTGGATATTGGGTACGGAATATTTTTAAAGTGTCATGAATAACTTTTCCATCAAACTTTGTTCCACAACCTGCACTTATCATATCCATATCAAATTTTACATTATGTCCTACAATCACATCTGCTTCTTGGAATATCCGATTTACTTCATTCGCAATGTCCCTGGCAGAAGGAGAATACCGTACATCTTTTGGAGAGATATGATTTACTAACTGTGCTTGATACCAGGAGGCATGATATTGTGGTTTTACAAAAGAGGAATAGATTTCTTTTCCATTTCCGTCAAAGATGGTAACTTGTAATAATTCATCTTTATTTGGATCCACACCGGTAGTTTCTGTATCAAAACAGATAACTCTTTTTCCTTCATAATCTTCTGTCGGAATAGGCAGAGCACTCTTTTTTTCTTGCTTATTCTGATGGAATTTCTTTCCTGCTAGGGGCGCACTTTTCTTTTTTCTAAGCTCAGCTCTCTCCTGTTTTTCTTTTTCTTTTTGTGACCAATAAGCATCGTACTCTTCCTGTGTCATATCTATAACATTTTCCGGAGCAACATACTGATAAGTGACAGGTTTTCCCGTATCATCCAGTAAAATATCTCCTGTACTTGTGATACGATACATAGTCTCAATCTTATCCGGTGAGATAGGTTTCTTTTTCTCTTTTGCTAATTGATAAACAGATTTATCTGCTAAGGTACGTTTTCTGATCATTATGCTTCCCTTTCGTAAATATCATCATTTTCGATTTCCCGGATATAATAGTCTTCTACCATTTTCGCAATGGCTACGGTATCCAGTAAAGTTGCTTTATAGGACTCAAAATTTTGCATGAGTAATTTTTTAGGGTCGGAGTTATCATATTTTTCCAAATCTTCCAAATAAAAACGCGGTAGAAATCCATTTTCCTGTGCATTGTGTAAAATAGTAATGCAATCCTCTTTTGATAAATGTGTAATTAATTGGTTTGCATTTGCAATCAGTAATGCTCTGATTTTTGCCAGTTGTGAAATATCCTTTTCGATAAATGCAAACTGTCTATTGTTTAGAAATTGCACATCCAACCTAAAATCGTCCATTGCATTTAAGACTTCATTTACCAGTTTAAAAGGACTCTTTCCTGTAACATCTACATATTTCACTTTGGAGTCAACACCGATAGCAACTAAATCCCAATTTGTAGAAATATATTTTCCCGGGATATAATCTATCCATGTTACTCTGGGATCAATTTTTCGAAGTAAGCTATCCATATCTTTTACAATGGCATTTCTTTTTGCATCTCTTTCGTTAATACTATTTTGCGGTAAAAAATCCTCTGTTAATTTAATCATGATAGCTTATTTCATCTTCTCCTTCTTGCGTATATTGCCAAGACCCCTTTTCATAATATCCATGTCCATCCCGCTTATAGTAATCCAAGAAATCTTCCATTACTTTAAACTTTTCAGACAGTTTTTCTTTTGCAAGTTCTTCGGCTTCTTCTTTGGTAATATCATTTCCCCAATCATGCGAGGTTCCTTGAATTTCCACAGAAAGTGGAAGGATTTTATCGGACCAATATTTTTCTACGGCTTCTACTGCATAAGTATCAGGATCATAATTTAGTAAGTAATCCTTACCCTGAAAAACAAATGGTTTATTATAATCTTCCAATATTTCAATTTTTCCCATTCTGTATCACAAAATCCTTTCTTTATCGTGATACCCCTCTACTTTATTTATGTATAAAAAATCCCCAAAAATGGGCATTTTTGCAAAAAATCTCATAAAAAATAGGAGAGATTTCTCTCTCCTATCCTTTTTGGGATTAATAACATCCTCTGTAACAATATTTGTAGCCACCAAAGTCTGACATTTTCCGTAAACAAGAACCGCCTTGTGAGGAAGAACAATCAATGATATATTCACCATCACCATCGGGACCATCTGATAAATGTCCGATATACATAATTACATGGTTGGAAGATCCATCTCCTGTCCATGCGCCTGCATAAGAGTTCAGGTTCTTAGAAAGGATGTCTCCGGCTACCATTGAACTGGGTCTTGGGAAGCCTGAACCAGAATATCCAGATGCAGTCCAGTCATTCGCAAATCCAATATCTGCGTGATACAGTACACTGGAAATGAATCCGGAACAGTCGATTCTGCCTTCCTCTGCATACATAGTGCCAGGGTTCTGTAAATCATACCAGAACATACCCACATATTCCATTGCTTTTCTGATTGCCGCCTGACGACTATCTGAAAGTCCGGGATTTGCTGCAAGTAATTCTTCCATGTAGCTTTCTATTTCTGCTTCAGATAATGGTGTGCCGCCGCCGATAGGGAAGGTAACTTCCATCGCCTTCCATGTTTCGACACCATCTTTAAATTTATCATCCACAGATCCATATAGTCCAGTCATAAAATCTACTTGTTCATCGTAGGTGCCTGTATCCTGATCTTTCCAACCAGTGAAGTCATTTACATCCGCTTTATCTTTATCTGTGATACCAGACCAAGATAAGATATACCAGGAACTTGTTTTATTACTCCAATACGTTTGGAATGCGGATAATGAAGTCTCACTAAAACCTTTTTCAACGATACCTTCATTAAATGTAGCGTCAGTGACAAAAAGAGCGATTCTGCCATTATCTTTTTTCATCAGAGTTTCCCAGTCATCTGCTACTTTTAGATTGATTACCGGCTGAATATGTCCACCACAATGTCCTTTACAGATATAAACAGTGCTATAACAGCTTTCATGATAATTACCATCTGCATCTGTGTAAGGCTCAAACCAAGGCGTATGTTCATGCGCTTCTTTACCACAAGTAAGTGTCCAACAATCATTATAATCATCATCTGAAAGTGATGTATAATCGGCGGAAGGTCCTGCCTCATGTGTGTGTTTAGAACTGTTACATATATGATATCCTGGTTCGCCGTATTTAGCATCACAATCTCCTGGCATTGTACATGGAGTATCTTTTTCATCACATGTTAGGGTATAGCAACTTGCTGTATGAATATGAGGTTTCTTTCCACAAAGTAATTCACTATGCCAACCGTCTTCATCTTCGTATTCTACGGTACTATATACGGCTGCTACATAATTGTGACAGCTTCCAACTGCGTCTGATGGTATTTCATCTACCCAGATACCTTCTGTTTTTCCAGCATATTTATCTACTAAATAAGAACTTTTACCATCTGCAAATTTTTTACCAATTTTGTATACGGAACTAAAAATTGTATTCATTGCAGAACTAAATTTGGAACTTACGGTATCTAAGGAATATCCATGCAGATAAATATTGGAACAGATTTCATCCGGTCTGTTTAACTTCTTCTCTGTCGCATTCCAATAACCTGCTGTAATTGGAGAAGCATATAGATTTTCCGGTGCACAATCATCAATATCTTTGTAATCATAGCCAGAAACATCATGAGAATGCGCAAACATATAATACATATAAGCCTTTGCAGTAAGATAATTATCTTTGTCGATAACATTACAAAATCTTGCATGCATCATACTGGTAATCTGTAATAAGTTTGAGTTGACTGATGCTAATTTTCTACTGCCATCCCAACTTGTAATATCACCAATCGTACCTTTGTTTGGTGATTTATGCCATTTGATACCTTCGCCACCATTAATTGTTGTACCGGTGAAGTCTCCATTTTTTGAATATCCTGACACTGGAGCAGTATCTGCTACAGTAAAATGTAAAGTGGCGTCTCGTTTTGCTAAAAGGACATATTTTTTTGCCATATCCTCTGCAATATCATCTACTATTTTTTGAGTATAGTTTGTATTATCTACTTCATCAGATGCAAAATAAGCGCCTAATACGCTAATGATTGTACACATTAGCATAATAATTAAAAATACAACTAAAAACCAGAATAATACTGGTGCAATATATTTTATAATTGCGGCTTTAATTTTTTCTTTTACAAGACTTACGGTAGCTTTAATTGGGTTAGCTACTGCATCATATATTTTTTTAATTTTGCCGAATGGTGAATTTTCAAAAAATTCATGTGTCTTCTTTTTGAAGTTACTCCATCTTGTTCCAACAGAATTAAAAAAATCATGTCTGGAGGCTCTACGGTTTTTGCTTGCAAGACGTCTTTCTTTTTTTCTTTCAAGTTTATTTACTTTGTTTGTGTTTCCTTGCTGTTTATGTTTATTTATTTTATCATCAAGTCTTGCATCTTTTCTCGCATTTCTAAGTCCGCGGTCTTCATTTCGCTTTGCCTGTTTTGCTTCTCTAACAGCTTTACACCCATCTGTTTTACGCAATTGGTTATATTTTTTTCTTAAATCATTTTTGTCTTTAGTATGTAATGCTGCGTTTTTAAGTCCCGAAGTAATGTTACTATTTGGAGCTACTCTACTAGCCATACCAGCCCCAATATGTGTAATACCGGTAGCAGCATTCATGCTAAGACCATAGGCAATTCTTGCTCCTGCGCGGGTAACTGCGAATGTTTGTTTTGTAAAACGATACCCTCTTGTCATATCATCTCCTGTCATTTTTTGACCGATAATAGACAATCCGTATTTTTGTTGTCCTGTTAAACCGCCTCTTGTAGCGTGATCAGAAAAGCCTACATTTTTTACATGATTATTTAATAAATCACTTTGCTTTTGAATATCTGTAAGTTCTTTTTTCAGTGAAACATTGTGTGGGTCTTTTTTTAATTTATCTAATAATTCACTCTTTTTTAAATCTAATTGTTTTTGTACATTCCCAATGTCACGACTTGTGCCATATCCAATATTTTTTGCTAATATACTGTCGTTACCAGCCTCATTTTTTATATAACTAAGACTTGTATTTCTTACCTTACTCATTTCATAAATCATATCATTTTTATTTGTTACATTTAACAAATGATTGGTATGATTCATGTCATTTAAAATAGAATTTGCATGTTTAATAACATCAGTTTTAGACATATCGCTAACAGTACAACGCATGCCATTTATCATACAGGTACCGTTTTCTGCCAAAGATTGTATTTGTCCACTGTTTAATGGTAAAGATGGTGTATAATTTTTTATAGCGCCGGAAGCATCTGTATAATTAAATGTATGTTGGGATAATGCTGCTATATTATTGCTTGCATTACCAGCATAACCAATCTGGCTTAACCAGCTTGAGCCGACATTGGATTGAGAAACAGAAGACATCATATTTTTATAATTATTTGTTTCAAAAACCTGTTTGTAGTCAGCAGAAATTAAAGATGCCACTGCCATTGTGCGTTCTACACGTTTTTGATTTTCATAAACTGTATTTTCTTCTGTTTTTAAATCTTTTGTTGCGACCTGATTTGCCGCTTGACCGACAGTTTTTGCAAATGATCCGGATGTTCCATCTTGTGGTCCTAGTGAATATTTACCATTTGTATATTGATAAACTGTTTGGTTGAATGATGCCATATTGTACTCCTTTTTTACCAATTTTCATTGGTATCTGTTGCATTGTCTAAATAATCTCTTGCACTCATTTCTCTTTGTACTTCACCTTTGATTTCAGACGTATCTATATCTTCTGAGATTTCAAAGTTTACTAATTCTACCGGAATCAACATTCGGATAACATTTCCACCATAAAGTTCTCCATCCACAGATATATTTTCGGTCGCAAGATAATTAGGCACTTCTCTGGTAAGATGGAAATAGGTGGGATTAAATATATTTCCCGTAACCAGTCTGTCTCTTTCCAGTGTCTGAATAGATACGCTAGATCTCTGCAACAAATTGATATAGAAAATCCATGTTTTATCCGGCTGAGCTACCCAATTTCTCTTAAACTGCTGTAAACGTCCCCACATAAGCTTTAATTCCGGGTCATCATAGCTTTTAAAAATAACGTCCATCACATAAAAACGGGGATCCTGTTTATTAAATGCAAGTTCTACGGTAGCATTTCTTGCATTGTAAATACTGTTACGCGGGATACTATCTTCTGCGTCTTCCAATGCATAACTCATATAGGTAACTACTGAATTACTGTCGCCATTTTCATTTTTTCCGGATAATGCCATACAAAAGGATGCAATTTCTTCCGGAGTTAAAAATGTAGTATCTTCTTTTTTATTTTCATTCCATGTATTTTCATTCATATCTGCCATATTCTTTTCTCCAATCTATTTTTTATAAAAACCTCTATTTGTATATGTAAAAAAAAATTAAAAAAATACATAAAAATAGCAGGAAAAATCAATTTTCCTGCTATCTTTTTATTTTATATCTATAAATATCCAA
>ULVX01054204.1_pt1 | contig 28358 bp, 22 predicted proteins | sample 1959811 | NCBI WGS metagenome assembly ULVX01 (sample SAMEA4835797, study PRJEB28245) | human gut metagenome | biome: gut microbiome; material: fecal sample | place: Denmark | collected 2008
AGAAGCAGGTTGAAGGATCAAGAGTATGATTATTTCTATGATGATGAACAGGATGCTAAGTACTGTTATCCCGACGATGAAGTCGTTAGACAAATAAATCCAGTAAAATCGAGGGCTTCAGCGATTATAGGTCGAGATTTACGACCAATTTACGACCAAATATAGAGAACACGTTCAAAGGGTTTCCGAAAGGGAACCCTTTTTGTATAATAAAATAATTTGTTGAATTAAGTAGTAGATTGAAGTAAAATATAGCTGTTACTACTGATTTGAAATAGGAGAAAAAATAATGGCAAGACCTAAAAAAGATGGTACATATCTAAATGTGCGCATAGAAACAGCTATTTACGAGCGTCTTGAAAAGTTTAGTGAAGTATCAGGGCAGAGTAAGACCTTTGCCGTGGAACGCGCTTTAGTGGCGTATATGGATGACTTTGAGGAAAAGCAAAAATTACTGAAAAAGTTGGAGGAAACAAAATGATAAGGGACATCATAGAGGTTAATGAGTCTATCGAACCTAATGCTAAGGAAATAGGAATGCTTAAGCAGGTTTTTCCAGCATGCTTTCATGAGGATGGCAGTTTTGACATCGATAGATTTAAGGAATATTTGAGAGATAAAGTGAGTATTCATCAAGAGGGGTATGAACTACGCTTCTTGGGAAAAAACTATGCAAAAATGCTCTCTGCGTTAGAAACAGAAACAGTTATTGTTCCAGATGAAGAACATAATTCAAAGCCTGAAAATTTGAATAGTAAAAATGTGTATATCAGTGGAGATAATTTGGACGGACTTAAGCATCTGCTCAAATCTTATGCGGGAGAGGTTAAATGTATTTACATAGACCCGCCTTATAATACTGGTTCGGATGGCTTTTCTTATAATGATAATTTTTCCTTTTCAGTAGACGAGTTGATGGAAAAATTGAGTGTTGATGAAGCTCACGCAAAAAGAATACTTGATTTAACATCAAGAGGAAGTGCGTCTCATTCTGCATGGCTTATGTTTATGTATCCTAGATTGCAGTTGGCAAAGGATTTATTGTCATCGGATGGTGTTATTTTTATTTCTATAGATGATAATGAGCAAGCGAATTTAAAACTCATTTGTGATGATGTTTTTGGTGAGGAAAATTTTATTGCCAATATTATAATACAGGCAAATAAGAGAGGACAAACATATAAACAATTAGCCAAGACTCATGAGTATCTGCTTGTTTATACCGCTAATCCAGATGTGATATTAAATGAACTGTCAAAGGGGGCAGGCGCATTTTCGGTGTCTGATAAGATTGGTGAATTTGAAGAACGAGAGCTTAGGAATCGCAATCCTAAATTTGGAAGATTTAACAGACCAAATTTATTCTATCCTATCTATGCTAATCCAAATGTTGTCGATGAATGTGGATATTCACCGGTTTCATTGATTCAAACCGATGAGTATTCAGAGGAAATATTGCCTCTCAATAGTGAGGGAGAAGAAAGTTGTTGGCGTTGGGGTACCAAGAAATTTGAGGCTAATTGTAATCCTGATTCTATGGAGAGTGAAGTAGTAGCAAGAAAAAAGACAAGTGGCGAATATGGCTGTTATGAAAAATATAGAAAAGGCACATATAAGGCAAAGACAATTTGGTATAACGACGATATTGTAGGTGATTTAGCTGAAGAAGATGATGATATTTGGGAAGAAACTGGCGTTATAACAGAACAGGGGTCTACTGAGTTAGGGGATTATGACATGGGAAGCGTTTTTGATTTTCCCAAGCCAACATATTTGGTAAAAAAAGCATTTTCGATTGGAGGAGGAAGCAGTGACCTGTTTGTAGACTTTTTCTCTGGCTCCGCAACCTCCACTGAGGCAATAATGCAACTTAATGCTGAAGATAATGGGAATAGGCGCATAATTGCAGTTCAGTTACCAGAGAATCTTGATGATAAATATAAAAATGCAAGTAAATCAGATAAACCTAAATTTAAGGAAATGATAGACTTTACAGAGAGTCTTGGATATCCGCATACTTTAGACTATATCGGAATTGAAAGAATAAAAAGGGCGGCACTAAAGATAAAAGAAAATGCTCCAGAAGACATAGATTTAGGATTTAAACATTATACGCTAAGAGAGGTTAAGTCAGAAACTATCGATAAGCTTGAAAAATTTGAAAATTCAGGCTTTATAACAGATGACAATATTTTTAATGAATTTGGAACAAATACAATACTTACCACATGGTTAATTCATGATGGGTATAAGTTTTCTAATACTGTGCAGATGATTGACTTGGCAGGATATTCAGCGTACTGGTGCAAAAATCATTTGTATCTGATAAATCCTGAGATGGATGAAGATGCAATTAAAGCGCTAATAGATAAGTATAATCAAGAAGGGGAGTTTAACCCTCAGAATATAGTTGTGTTTGGATATAGCTTTAATTATATAAACATGGAAAACCTCAAGACGAATGTTAAGATACTGCGAGATTCAGAAAAAAATCTTAAGGTTAATCTTGATATTCGTTATTAAGGGGGGTGGCATTTTGGAGTTAATTCTTGAAAGGAACTTGGAACATCAACAAAAAGCAGTTGAAGCAATTGCAAAGGTACTTGAAGGGGTATCGATAGCAAACCCTTCTTTGGCATATCAAAATCCGTCCTTTGATTATAATGAAATGCGAATTCATGAGAATTTAAGCAATATTCAGAAGGACATAAGGGAAGATTATAAGCATAATTCTAATCCTGATACTGGTGAATATCTAAATATTGATGTAAAGATGGAGACTGGAACAGGAAAGACATATGTATACACTCAGACTATTTATGAATTGCATAAACGGTATGGGTTTAATAAGTTTATAATTGCAGTGCCTTCATTGTCGATAAAAGCAGGAACGAAACAGTTTTTAGAAGACAATTATGTAAGACATCATTTTGCTGATGCGTGTGGATATAATTGTGATATAGAACTAGGCGTTTTAGAAAGCCCTAAGGCAAAGAAAAAGGGATTTCTTGCAATGCCTTCACCAGTTAGAAATTTTGTGACAGGTTCTTGTCAGAATGCAAATAGAATCTATGTTTTGCTCGTTAATATGCAACTTTTGACTAATGGTAATATGCTTACACGCTCGGACTATGATTATTTGGTAGAGGGATTCTATAGGCCATTTGATGCGCTTCGTGCCACAAAGCCAATTGTTATAATTGATGAACCTCATCGATTTGCGCGTAATCAGAAGGCGTATCAAACGATAGCAAATGAATTACAACCAGAAATGATTATACGTTTTGGGGCAACGTTCCCTGAAACTACAATATGCAGAGGAAGAAATAAAACAAGTATTAAAGATTTCAATAATCTGGTGTATGAACTGAACGCATGCGATTCATTCAATAAAAATCTTATCAAGGGTGTTGCAAAAGAGCATTTTGAACCATTATCAGCCAAAGAGGAAAAGGTAAAGATTGTTTCAATAGAATCAAAAACCTCTGCGAATTTTCAGTTTAAAAGACAGGGACAATCGACAAAAACATTTACATTATCAGTGGGTGATTCTCTTTCAGTAATTGATACTTCATTTGAAGGAATTGTAATTAGTGCAATAGGTAAAAATTTTATAGAACTATCAAATGGTCAGACAAAGTATCAGGGAGAAGAGTTTAATACAGATATCTACTCATCGTCTTATCAGGAGCAAATGCTCAAACTTGCAATACAAAGGCATTTTGAAACTGAACGTCAGAACTTCTCAGGAAGGCAGTTCAAAATAAAAACACTGGCGCTGTTTTTCATTGACGATATTACATCATATCGTGAAGATGATGAGGGTAAATCGCCTTATCTTAGAGAGATGTTTGAAAGGCTGTTGAAAGAAGCTATAGAAGAGCTGATTAGTAAACTGCCAGATGAAGAGAATGCATATAAGGAATTTTTAAATGCCAGTCTCTTAGATTTATCTGCTTGTCATGCAGGTTATTTTGCGCAAGATAACAGTGATTCTGATGAGGATATTGCAAAAGAAGTTGATGATATTCTTCGTAATAAGAAAGGACTATTATCATTTAAAAATGCAGATGGTAGTTACAACACCAGACGTTTCTTGTTTTCAAAATGGACGTTGAAAGAAGGTTGGGATAATCCTAATGTGTTTACTATTGCGAAAATCCGTTCAAGTGGGAGTGAAAATAGTAAATTGCAGGAAGTTGGAAGAGGCTTAAGGCTTCCAGTAGATGAAAATGGAAACAGGATATCTAATGAAGAATTTCAGTTGAATTATATAGTTGATTTTACTGAAGCCGATTTTGCTGATAAGTTAGTTAAAGAGATAAACGGAGAATTGCCAGAAACACTTAAACTGGATGCTAATGAACTTGATAGGATAGCAAAACTTAGGGGAGTGGATTCGACACAAATATTTATTGATATGTTGCAGAAAAAGTATGTTGATGCGCATATGAATATAATTACGGAAAACAGAAATTCATTTTTTGCAGATTATCCTGAACTTGTATCTGGCGTAAAAGGTGGTAAGGTAGTAGACCGAAATAAGAAGAATACAAGTACAATCAAAATCAGAAAGGCTGTATATTATGAGTTAAAAGAACTTTGGGAAGCAATAAATAAGAAGTATTATCTTTTTTATGAGAAAAATCTTGAAGCAGAGATTCCTAAAGCTATTCACGATATACTGCGACAAAGTGGTACTTTTACTAAAACAGCTCTTTATAGCCACAGAGATGAAGTGGTAGTTGAATCTGATAGGATGGAAGTAAGGGAAGATACCGGAGTGACATATACTGTAAATCACCCTCTTGCTTACAATGAGTTTTTGAAACGTATTAGTTCTCAGACAAGTATTCCGCTGACTGTTCTTCATAAAGAAATGTGTAGCTACGACAGCGAAAACGGCATTTCAGAAGAATTGATAAATGAACAGTCTGCTGCCCAAATAGTGAGCAAGTTTAAAGATTGGAAGATTGCTAACACACAGACTCGTTTCCGATATGCTAGGTCTAATCAAAATGTAGCAGAAACCGCATTGTCATACAGTGATGGAACTCCTAGGGAATTGATTAAACAGGGCGTTGTGGGCACTATGATTGCACCTGGTACACCTTTAGATAAGTATTTGTATGATACTATTGCTTTTGATTCTCCTTTGGAAAAAGAGAATATCATGACAGATATTTCAGAAGTTGTAGTATATGGTAAAATACCACGCTCTAGCATTGCTATTCCGACGATTGTTGATGAAAACTACAGCCCTGATTTTATGTATGTGGTAAAAAAGGCTGATGGGACAAAAGAATTAAACATAGTTGTTGAAACTAAACTGGTAGAAAATCAGTCTACGTTACGAGGAATCGAAGATGCAAAAATAAAATGTGCAGAGGTATTCTTCAATCAATTGACCATTGATGGATATAAAGTAAGTTTTCATAAGCAATTAAGTAATAAAAAGGTTAAGCAAATAATCGAAGAGGTTATAAAGGACTAATCAATAGAAACAGATCTGAAATCAAATCAGTTCCGTTTCTGTTGATTATCATGTATGTAATCAAAATACAAATTCGATGCGGATGTCAGGTGGAAAATATATGCTATTCACCAATCCGGTAAGTGGTACACGAATGAGAATATTATCAAACATCGGAACTGGAAAATTATAAAATATCAAATGTGGTAATTTGTACATCTGATAGTGGGAGAAAGTTATATGAAACAGACGGATAACGTCTTATTTGAAAATTAGTAAAAATATGTAGGCAGTAATGAGATACTAACAGAAGAGAAAGCTGATGAAAATGATTGTAGATAAAAAGAAAATGCTTCATACATTGTGCTATAGCTAAAAACTATACCAAACACAATACTTTACATATTTTACAATGACGCTGTAATGACCCTATAATTAATCCACACTCGCAGAACAACAATACAGCAGAGATAAGGAGATAATTATATGAGTACATTACACGCACCATTCCGCTATGATTATGTAGGAAGCTTCCTCCGCCCGGAGAAGCTTAAGAAAGCAAGAGCAGAATTTGATAAAGGGACTATAACAGGAGAAGAGCTTACTAATGTTGAGGATGAATGCATCAGGGAGCTTGTCGTAAAGCAGAAGAAGGCAGGATATCATGTGATTACTGACGGTGAGTTCCGCCGTGCCACATGGCATCTGGATTTTATGTGGGGATTTAACGGAATTGAACATAAGAAGACAGTTGCCGGCAATACGACATTTGACGGTGAGGCAGCAATGATAGATGATACATTCATGACAGGAAGAATATCAGTTGACAGACACCCGTTTGTTGAGCATTTCAGATTTGTAAAGGCACTTGAGGATGAGAATACGGTTGCAAAGCAGACAATGCCTTCACCGGGACAGGTGTATGCATTCTTTTCCGGAGCAGAGCTTAAAGAAAAGACATTGGAATTCTATGATTCGCTTGAGCAGTTTGCTGATGATATTGTAAATGTTTACGTCAGGATTATACATGACCTTTATGAAGCAGGCTGCCGCAATGTGCAGCTTGATGATTGTGTATGGGGCGGACTCGTTAATAAAGAGATGGCGCTTTCACTCACGGGCGAGAAGGAGGAAGACCTCCCGAAGCTTATGGATCTGCTTGTAGACATCAATAACAGGGTAATAGCTTCAAAGCCTTCAGATATGACAATAACAAGCCATGTGTGCCGCGGTAATTATCATTCAACGTATTTTTCGTCGGGAGCATATGATACGGTTGCCGAACCGCTTTTTGGAAGAGAGAACATCGATGCATATTATCTAGAATATGATGATGAGCGTTCAGGCGGTTTTGAACCGTTAAAATATGTAACAGGCAATAAGAAAGTTGTGCTCGGGCTTATCACAACCAAATTCCCTCAGCTTGAGGATAAGGAGACTGTTAAGGCGCGTATATATGAGGCAGCACAATATGTTCCGCTTGACCGTCTGTATCTCAGCCCACAATGTGGTTTCGCATCATGTGAGATTGGTAATAAGATTACTGAGAATGAGCAGTGGGCTAAGCTTGCACTTGTTAAAGAGATTGCAGAGGAAGTCTGGGGGTAACATCCTGCTGTAAGTTCTCAATCTGCACATTTGGTACAATTAAACCGCTTGACATTTTGCCATTGCAAATGCACAATAAATGTATCGGCCGGGGTCAGAAGGACTGTGAAAAGCCTGTGACCCCGGCATTATTATTTGTACACTAACCTGTGGTGCCCCGATGAACGGGCGGGAATGGAGTTTAATATGAATCTTGATGAGATGCTTGCACAGAGCGGTATAAGTGATGGCAGATCCGGAGATATCAAATCTGGATTTGCTGCTATAATAGGAAGACCTAATGTAGGTAAGTCAACACTGATGAACAGAATTATAGGGCAGAAGATAGCAATTACGTCGAATAAGCCACAGACCACACGTAACAGAATACAGACTGTCTATACAGATGACAGGGGACAGATAGTATTTCTTGATACGCCGGGTATACACAAGGCTAAGAATAAGCTCGGCGAATATATGGTGGGCGCGGCAGAAAAGACGATTGACGAGGTCGACCTTGTGCTCTGGCTTGTTGAACCAAGCTCATTTATCGGTGCGGGAGATGAGCATATACTTGAGAAGCTTTCCAAGGTAAAGTCACCGGTTGTACTCGTTATTAATAAGATAGATACAATTAAGAAGGAAGAAGTGCTTCCGGTAATTGCAGAATATAAGAATAAGATGGATTTTGCCGAGATAGTTCCGATATCTGCGTACGACGGAACAGGAACAGACGACCTCGTTGATGTCATTTTCAAATACATGCCTTACGGTCCTATGTTCTATGACGAGGATACGGTTACAGACCAGCCTATGCGCCAGATTGTAGCTGAGATTGTCAGGGAGAAGGCACTTCATGCATTGGATGAGGAGGTTCCTCACGGAATTGCGGTTGTGATAGACAGCATGAAGAAGCGTAAGGGTAAGAAAATTACTGATATTGATGCGACTATCATATGTGAGAGAGAGTCACATAAGGGCATTATAATAGGTAAGGGAGGCTCAATGCTTAAGAAGATAGGAACCAATGCGAGGTTCGAGATTGAGAAGCTCCTTGAGCAGAAGGTCAACCTTAAGCTGTTTGTAAAGGTTAAGAAGGAGTGGCGCGACAGTGATTTCCTTCTTAAGAATTTTGGCTATGATGCCAAGAATGATTTTAAATAATACCGGTATCTGATATGGGAAATATTATAATGGCATCGGGGATGGTACTTTCCTCGATGCCTGTTGGTGAATTTGACAGAAGAATAGTGCTGCTTACAAAAGAAAGAGGCAAGATTGCGGCATTTGCCAAGGGGGCAAGGAGGATGAATTCTCCGCTGATGGGAGTTACACAGCCGTTTGCATTCGGTAAGTTTGAGCTTTATGAGGGAAGAACGTCATATGATATAAGAAGGGCTGACATATCGAATTATTTTACGGAAGTGTCATCTGACCTTGATGCAATATGTTATGCGTGTTATTTTGCTGAGCTTGCCGATTATTACGGCAGGGAGAATCTTGATGCATCGCAGATTCTCAATCTTTTGTATATGACGCTCAGGGCGCTGGCTAATGACAATATACCTGACGAGCTTATCAGATATATATATGAGATAAAGCTTATCAGCATTAATGGGGAATGTCCTAATATGTTTGAATGTGCGGAATGCAGAAAAAGTGAGGGGCTGCACTATTTTTCAATGAGCAGGTTCGGCATAGTATGTGACAGCTGTGTCCGTAATACCGCCGGGGAATGCCTTGAGATAACTGAATCCGCGATGTATACGTTACAGTATATTGTGTCATCGGGAATAGAAAAATTATATACATTTACAGTAAGAGAAGATGTCTTGCGGGAGCTTGCCATGGTTGCGGGACGTATAAGGTCAAGGGTAATTGACAAAAAGATGAAGTCGCTTGAGATGCTTGAGATGACAAACAGCGTAAATAACAGTGCTGTTGGGATGCATTAAGGGTTGCAATTTGCTTTTTTTATAAGTATAATAATTCATTATAAATCTGAAAGCAAGATGGTGATTACATGACGGAGAATAATGTTATTAAAGTTGACAGTAATGAGAATATTATAAGCGACCCGGCACAGATGCCGCATCATCATGAAGAAGATGAGATATCGCTTGATGCACCGGCGGATTTTACAAGTCCGGATGTGTTGTATGCACAGCTTGTAGACACTATTAAGAAGTATCATCCGTCAACGGACATGTCACAGATTGAAAAAGCATATAAGATTGCCACCAAAGCACATGAGGGGCAGTTCCGTAAGTCGGGTGAACCATATATAATTCACCCTATTTGTGTTGCCATTATTCTTGCTGAGCTTGAACTTGATAAGGAATCAATTATTGCCGGACTGCTGCATGATGTTGTCGAAGATACGGTTATGACAACAGATGATATCACAAGAGAGTTCGGAGCGGAAGTCGCATTGCTTGTTGACGGCGTAACTAAGCTGACTCAGCTCAATTACGAGCATGATAAGATAGAGATTCAGGCTGAGAATCTCCGTAAGATGTTTCTTGCAATGGCTAAGGATATCAGAGTAATCATGATAAAGCTTGCCGACAGGCTTCACAATATGAGAACAATGCAGTACCAGTCACCTGCGAAGCAGATAGAGAAGTCCCGTGAGACTATGGAGATATATGCGCCTATAGCACACAGGCTTGGTATATCCAAGATTAAGGTAGAGCTTGATGACCTCTCAATGCAGTATCTTATGCCGGATGTTTATAATGATCTTGTTAAGCAGATTAACATGAACAAAGAGAACCGTGAGGCATTTATCAAGAGCATCATTAAGGAAGTTAAGATGCATATAGAGAATGCCGGTATTGAGGCGGAGATTGACGGACGTGTTAAGCATTTCTTCAGTATATACCGTAAGATGGTCAATCAGAATAAGACGCTTGACCAGATATATGACCTGTTTGCAGTAAGAATCAAGGTTGAGACGGTTAAGGACTGTTATGCGGCGCTCGGTGTTATTCATGAGATGTATAAGCCTATACCGGGACGTTTTAAGGATTATATCGCAATGCCTAAGGAGAACATGTATCAGTCACTCCATACAACGCTGATTGCATCCAACGGACGTCCGTTTGAGATTCAGATAAGAACATATGAGATGCACCGCACGGCTGAATATGGTATTGCGGCACATTGGAAGTATAAGGAAGGTAAGACCGGAGAGACCGGCAACCAGAATGAGGAGGCTAAGCTTAGCTGGCTTCGCCAGATACTTGAGTGGCAGCGTGATATGTCAGATAATAAGGAGTTCCTTTCTTCTATTAAGAATGACCTTAATCTGTTCTCTGACAGTGTATACTGCTTTACTCCGACAGGCGATGTCAAGAATCTTCCGACAGGCTCAACACCGATAGATTTTGCGTACAGCATTCATACTGCCGTAGGTAATAAGATGGTAGGCGCCAGAGTTAATGGAAAGCTTGTTACGATAGATTACCAGATTAAGAATGGCGACAGAATAGAGATTATCACATCACAGAATTCCAAAGGACCGAGCCGTGACTGGCTTAAGATTGTCAAGAGCACGCAGGCGCGTAATAAGATTAATCAGTGGTTCAAGCAGGAACTCAAGGAAGATAATATATTGCGCGGTAAGGAGCTCATTGACAAATATGTCAAGTCAAAGGGGCTTGTGCTTGCCGACTATACTAAGCCGGAATTTGTAGACAAGTGTCTTGCCAAGTATGGATTTAAAGACTGGGATTCCATGATGGCGTCTGTGGGGCATGGCGCTCTTAAGGAAGGCCAGGTTGTTAATAAGCTTATAGATGAATATGAGAAGAAGCGTAAGTCAGAGATAACAGACAGCGATATAATTAAGTCAATACCTGATGATACGAAGGGAAAGGCATCCAAAGGCAATGCAAGGAATCCGATTGTAGTTAAGGGCGTTCATGATGTTGCCGTGCGTTTTTCAAAGTGCTGCAGTCCTGTGCCGGGTGATGAGATTGTCGGCTTTGTTACGAGAGGACGTGGCATATCGATTCACAGAACTGACTGCATCAATGTAATTAATCTTCCCGAGCATGAGCGGGCAAGACTTATAGATGCCGAATGGCAGGAGGAAGCTGCATCAAAGGATACCTACAGTGCAGAGATTAATCTCTATGCCATGAACAGGACGGGGCTTCTTGTTGATGTATCTAGAGTTCTTACGGAAGCCAATATTGACGTTAAGAACCTTAACTGCCGCGTTAATAAGCATGACAAGGCAACGCTCAGCATAGGATTTGACATCCACGGACGCGAGGAACTTCAGAGAATAGTTGATAAGCTCCGCAATATTCCGGGCGTTGATGATATTGAAAGGACAACAGGCTGATATGGCAGGCAATCTGACAGTGAAGAGTAATGTGGTTGGAATGATTGGAACCAACAGTTATCTTCTTATTAACAATACAACAAAGGAAGCAATTATAGTAGATCCCGGAGCTGAGGCAGGCAGAATTGAAAAGTCTGTTAAGGATAACGAAGTTACTCCGGCTGCAATATTGCTTACACACGGACACTTTGACCATATACTTGCGGCTAATGAGCTGCGGGAATTGTATGGCATACCTGTATGTGCAGGCAGAGAGGAAGAACAGCTCCTTACAAGCAGCATGCTTAATCTTTCGACAGATTATGGCTGCACATGCACGGTTAAGCCGGACAGGCTTTTTGAAGATGGTGAGCATGTAATGCTTGCCGGTTTTGATATAGAAGTTATCGCAACTCCGGGACATACAGGAGGATGTGTATGCTATTATTTTGAGCAGGAGAGCGTTCTTATAAGCGGTGATACGTTATTCCATAACGCCGTGGGAAGAACTGACCTTGCGACAGGAAGCTCCAAGGCAATAATACAGTCCGTACACAGACTTATTAAGCAGTTACCTGCTGATACAAAGGTATATCCGGGGCACGGAGCTCCTACAGATATTGGATGGGAGGAAGAGAATAACCCATATTGCTATGATATATCTTAATATAGACGACAGAGAATTTTATGATGATGCAGTTGTGCTTGTAAGGTCATTCTATCCCCGCACTGAGGTAGGAGAATATGACGGACAGAATGTAACTCCTGAGGATATTATAATCAGGCCTGACATACCTGAGAAGGAAGGCAGAAGCAGAAGTGAACTGCATGAAGAATTTAAAACAGATTTATACAAAAAGCTTGAGAAAATGACCGGACGCACGTTACCGTGGGGCAAGCTTACAGGAGTAAGGCCAAGTAAGATTGCTGTTAATCTTATAGAGAACAAAACGTCTGATGAAGATATAATAAAGCTTTTTATGGATAAGCATTACGCATCTGAGGCTAAGGCTAAGCTTGCACTTGGTGTTGCACACAAGGAACTCGGACTTCTCGGACAGAGAGATTATATTAACGGATACAGCCTTTATATAGGAATACCATTCTGTCCGACTACATGCCTGTACTGCTCATTTACATCATATTCAATTGATAAATGGCATGACAGGGTTGAAGAGTATCTGTCAGCACTGTTTTGTGAGATGGAATTTGTTGCCGCGAAGCTTAAGAACAGAAGGCTTGATACCATATATTTCGGAGGAGGGACGCCGACAACCCTGAGCGCCGACCAATTGGACAGGCTTCTCGGACACATGGAGAAGTGTTTTGATATGTCAGGCATTGTAGAGCTTACGGTAGAGGCAGGAAGACCTGACAGTCTTACCATAGACAAGCTGAAGGTGCTTAAGGCACATAATGTGGGACGTATCTCGATTAATCCTCAGACGATGAATCAGGCTACGCTTGACATAATCGGCAGAAAACATACGGTTGAGCAGGTTAAGGAAGCATTTGCAATGGCACACGAATGTGGGCTTGATAATATTAATGTTGACCTTATCATGGGGCTTCCGGGTGAGGATGAAGCGATGATCCATCATACGCTGGATGAAGTTAAGAAACTTGCACCTACAAGCCTGACCGTACATTCTCTTGCAATTAAGAGGGCTGCAGCTCTTAATATATGGCGTGATAAGTATCAGGCATATGCACTTAATAATACAGATGAGATAATTGATGCAGCAGCGGCTTGTGCAGCAGATATGGGCATGGAGCCGTATTACATGTACCGCCAGAAGAATATGGCAGGAAATTTTGAGAATGTCGGATATTCAGTTCCGGGGCTTGAATGCATTTACAATATCCTGATAATGGAGGAAAAACAGTCAATAGTCGCACTTGGAGCAGGCGCTTCGACCAAGATTGTTATGCCACAGGATGACGGTTCTGTGCGTATCGAAAGAATCGAGAATGTTAAGAGCGTAAAGGACTATATCGAAAGAATAGACGAGATGATTGAACGTAAGAATGGAGATGTGTTCAATTACCTTGTTAATAATTAGGATGCTAAGATATTTCAGATATAATATTAGCTAATAATGATGCCGCATATGCGGCAGAATGGAGGATATTACAAAATGGCAGAATCAATGCAGGGACTTAAGAGAACTAACCGTTGTGCTGAGGTAGGCACTGCTGATATAGGCAGGGAAGTAACGGTTATGGGATGGGTCCAGAAAAGAAGAAATCTCGGAAGTCTTATATTTGTTGACTTAAGAGACAGAAGCGGATTACTTCAGATTCTCTTTGATGAGAATAATATTGGAACGGAAGGATTTGAAAAAGCATCTTCATTAAGAAGTGAATATGTTATCGCTGTAACAGGTAAGATTGCTAAGCGTTCAGGCGCTGTTAATGAGAATCTTAAGACAGGTGATATTGAAGTAATTGCTACAGACCTTCGTATTCTTTCAGAGGCACAGACACCTCCATTTCCTATTGAGGCTGATTCCAATACTAAGGAAGACTTAAGGCTTAAGTACAGATATCTTGATCTTAGAAGACCTGACATTCAGGCTAATATCATGATGAGAAGCCGTGTGGCAACTCTTACAAGGGCATTCCTTGCCAATGAGGGATTCCTGGAGATAGAGACTCCTATGCTTTGTAAGAGTACACCTGAGGGTGCGAGAGATTACCTTGTACCAAGCCGTGTACATCCGGGACATTTTTACGCACTTCCGCAGTCACCACAGCTTTACAAGCAGCTTCTTATGTGCTCAGGATATGACCGTTATATGCAGATTGCAAGATGTTTCCGTGATGAGGACCTCCGTGCAGACAGACAGCCTGAGTTCACACAGATAGATATGGAACTTTCATTTGTTGATATTGATGATGTAATCGATATTAACGAGAGACTTCTTGCTTACCTTTTCAAGGAAGTACTTAATGTTGATGTACAGCTTCCGATTCAGAGAATGACGTGGCAGGAAGCTATGGACAGATTCGGTTCGGATAAGCCGGATCTCAGATTCGGAATGGAACTGCACGATGTATCTGATGTAGTTAAGGGATGCGGTTTTGGCGTATTCACAGGAGCAATCGAAAATGGCGGTTCAGTGAGAGGTATCAATGCCAAGGGACAGGGTGCAATGCCTCGTAAGAAGATAGATGCACTGGTGGATTTTGCCAAGGGCTACGGAGCTAAGGGTCTTGCATATATTGCAATCAATGAGGATGGCACATATAAGTCATCATTTGCCAAGTTCATGACTGACGATGAGATGAAGGCACTTGTAACAGCAATGGAAGGTGAGCCGGGAGATCTTCTCTTATTTGCGGCAGATCGCAATAAGATTGTATGGAATGTACTCGGTGCACTCAGAATAGAGCTTGCCGGACAGATGGGACTTCTTGACAAGAATGAATATAAGTTCCTCTGGGTAACAGAGTTCCCTCAGTTTGAGTGGTCGGATGAAGAGAACAGATACGTTGCAATGCATCATCCGTTTACAATGCCTATGGAAGAGGATCTTGATAAGCTTGATACAGATCTTGGTGCAGTACGCGCAAAGGCTTATGATATAGTCCTCAACGGAACAGAGATAGGCGGAGGAAGTGTCAGAATCCATCAGGAGGATGTTCAGGAGAGAATGTTCAGGGCACTCGGATTCACTAATGAAGAGGCTCATGAGAAGTTCGGATTCCTTCTTGATGCATTCAAGTATGGTGTTCCGCCGCATGCAGGACTTGCATATGGTCTTGACCGTCTTGTAATGCTTATGGCTAAATGCGACAGCATCAGGGATGTAATTGCATTCCCTAAGGTTAAGGATGCATCATGTCTTATGACAGAAGCACCGGGAACTGTAGATGCAAAGCAGCTTGAGGAACTTTCACTCGATATAGCTGCTGCGGAGCAGGACGATAAGTAATATATAATTATACAACAAAACATAAAATAACAAAATAACATTGCCCATAGCAGAAAGGGGGAATTATTATGAAAAAACTGCAGTCTATACGTTATAAGCTTATAGCCGGTTTTATTCTGCCTGTTGTGCTGATTATTATACTTGGAGTTATGTCATATACAACCGCTTCCAAGGCTGTGACATCAAGCTTTGAGGCTTCAGCGCAATCTGCAATTCAAAAAACTGCAGAGTACTATGACCTTATGTTCTCCGGAATCAAAGCATCCGCCAATGAACTGGTCAATGACTCTGTTGTTCAGGGGTATTATTCAGGGAGTTATGAGACAAACAGTGTTGAGGAGGCCAATGCGTATTCTGACATACGTGCCAAGGTAACATCGGTATCTACAACCAACACGCAGATAAAAGGTATGTACATATTCGGCAAGAGTGGCAAGGATATATACCTTAGTGCCAATTCAATGTCAGGTTCTGAGTATTCCAATATTAAGAAGACTGATGAGGCAAAGAAGATAGACAGCGACCGCTCGGTATGGCTTTCAAGCCACAGCTATATTGATTCACAGACCAATATTGACTATGGTGTTTCGTATGGCAGACAGGTAATCGGCTCATCGAAGAGAGGTGTCGGTTACATGTTTGTCGATATTGATAAGGAATACATTGTTAATCCGATATCAAGCGTTGATATCGGTAATAAGAGCATGGTTGCACTTATTGCACCTGATGGCGGTGAGAATGTGGTGATTAAGGATTCTGAGGCTGAAGATGGCAGAGTGTATTTTGCTGATAAGGATTTTTATACACAGGCGCTTGAATCAGAGAATGAATCAGGATATTCATATGTAAAGTATGACGGCAAGTCACAGCTTTTCATATATTCAAAGGCCGGCAGTGAAGGCTTCATGGTATGTGCACTTGTACCGAGAAGTGTAATTGTTGCACAGGCCGGCGGAATTAAGTTCATAACAATTACAATGATTATCATTGCACTCATAGGTGCGATTATAATCGGCGGAATAATGGCAGCTGATATTGGTAACGTCATTAAGAAGGTTATTGGCGGAACTGACAAGGCAGCCAACGGAGATCTTACGGCGACTGTTAATGTCCACAGAAAAGATGAGTTCGGAGCTCTTGCCGGAGGTATCAATAATATGATTGGCAATATGAAGCAGCTTATTAATGATACTAAGTCGGTATCGGGCAGGGTTGATGAGTCGGCGGCTGTTGTTACGGACAGTGTACATACAATGCTTAGTGCAACAAGAGAGATTACTGATGCCATAAGCGGAATTGAGAAGGGAATAGTCCAGCAGGCAGAAGATTCAGAAAGCTGCATGAAGCAGATGGACGAACTCTCAGATAAGATTAATGTGGTATCTGATAATTCAGAAAAGATAGCAAGAATAGCTGAATCAGCACGTGACATAGTAAAGTCGGGACTTGATACAATTGACGTGCTTAATACTAATGTGCATGATACAGTAGGAATTACAACTGAAGTAATCAGCGGTATAGAGCAGCTTGAGACAGCGACAAAGTCTATCGGCAAGATTGTTAATGCAATCAATGATATCGCAGACCAGACCAATCTGCTTTCACTTAATGCATCTATTGAGGCAGCAAGAGCAGGCGAGGCAGGCAGAGGATTTGCTGTGGTTGCGGATGAGATCCGTAAGCTTGCAGACCAGTCGGTTGAATCTGTTAACCAGATAAGGGAGATTGTTGAAGATATCACATCCGGAACAAGACAGACAGTTAATGTTGCAAGAAGAGCTGAGGATGTAGTTGCTGTTCAGGAGAATTCACTTAAGGATACCGTTAATGTATTTAATGACATTCAGAGCCATGTAGGGGAGCTTATACAGAGCCTTGAGTATATAACAAGTGGAATAACTGATATTGCAACGACAAAGGCTGATTCAATCATGTCAATACAGAATATTTCGGCAGTATCCCAGGAGACAGCAGCAACAGCAGAAGAAGTTACACAGAACGCTGATAAGCAGATGAAAGCAGTTGAGGCACTTAATGCAGCAGCCGAGAAGCTTGACAGGGATGCACATGAACTTGAAGAGGCAATAGGGCTCTTTAAAGTAGAGTAACATTTGTTAATTGCATTTATCCAATGATGAATGTATATTATATATAATTTAATTTATGGAGGTTATAGGATGTATTCATTTGATGAAGTATCAGGGTTTGATCCTGAACTTGCGAAAGCAATGGATGACGAGCTTAATCGTCAGAGAACACACATCGAGCTTATTGCTTCAGAGAATCTTGTAAGCAAGGCAGTTATGGCAGCAATGGGAAGCCCGCTTACCAACAAGTATGCAGAAGGATATCCGGGAAGACGTTATTATGGCGGATGTGAGTATGTAGATGTTGTTGAGACACTTGCAATCGAGAGAGCTAAGAAGCTGTTCGGATGCGAATATGCCAATGTTCAGCCACATTCAGGTGCACAGGCTAACTTAGCAGCATTTTTCGCACTTGTAAACCCTGGGGACACTGTAATGGGAATGAGCCTTGATGCAGGCGGACACCTTTCACACGGCTCACCGGTTAATATTTCAGGAAAGTACTTTAATATTGTTCCTTATGGTGTTAATGAGGAAGGCTTCATCGACTATGACGAGGCAATGAGAATTGCAAAAGAGTGCAGACCAAAGCTTATTGTAGCCGGCGCAAGCGCATATGCAAGAACAATTGATTTCAAGAAATTCAGAGAGATTGCAGATGAAGTTGGCGCATATCTTATGGTAGATATGGCTCATATTGCAGGTCTTGTTGCAGGTGGACAGCATCCAAGCCCAATCCCATATGCAGATGTAGTTACAACAACTACACATAAGACATTAAGAGGCCCTCGTGGCGGTATGATTCTTTGCAAGAGTGCTGAATTTGCCAAGGAGATTAACTTCAATAAGGCGGTATTCCCAGGTATCCAGGGCGGTCCTCTTATGCATGTAATCGCAGCTAAGGCAGTATGCCTCAAGGAAGCATTGGATGACAGCTTCAAGGATTATGCAAAGGGAATCGTTGATAATGCACAGGCACTTGCCAACGGACTTATGAGCAGAGGATTTGACCTTGTATCAGGCGGTACAGACAATCATCTTATGCTTGTTGACCTGAGAAGTAAGAATGTAACAGGTAAGGAAGTTGAGAAGCTTCTTGATGCAGCTAACATTACATGTAATAAGAATGCAATTCCTAATGACCCTGCAAAGCCTAATGTAACAAGCGGTATCCGTCTCGGAACAGCAGCAGTAACAACAAGAGGCTTCAATACAGCAGACATGGATGTCGTTGCTCAGGCAATTGCACTCCTTGTTGATGATGTAGAGAAGAATCGTGACGAGGCTATGGCACTTGTTAAGACTCTTACAGATAAGTATCCTCTTTACGAGTAATACATAATTATTAATATCGCAGCTGTGCTGATTATATATGGCATTGGCTGCGGTATTTTTTATTATAATACTTTGAATATCAAAATAGTATTGACAAATGATAATCTGATGGCTATAATACAAAACATAATATTTTGAATATCAAAATATATGAAAATTCAGACGCAGACCAATGCGTCTAAGGATTGGAGACTGATGAAATCCAGAATAATAGGAACAGGGAGCAGCTGTCCCGAATATGTCATGACTAATGACATGCTCTCACAGCTGGTTGACACGAATGATGAATGGATACAGACAAGAACCGGAATATGCAGACGGCATATTGCAGACAGGAATGATGATGCTGCATGTCTTAAGCTTGCTGCCGAAGCTTCACACAAGGCATTGATACGAGCAGGGGCGAATGCAGAGGATATAGACATGATACTGTTTGCAACATCAACGCCGGATTCTGTATATCCCAATATGGCATCACTTCTGCAGAGGGAACTCGGTGCAGTTAACGCAGCCGGTTATGACATTAACGCGGCGTGCTCGGGCTTTATATATGCCCTGTCGGCTGCAGATGCATTTATAAGAGCAGGCATGGCTGAGAAGATACTTCTGGTTGGAGCCGAGATTATGTCAAGGCATGTAGACTGGAATGACAGAAGCACATGTGTGTTGTTTGGTGACGGGGCAGGAGCAGTGGTCATTGCACCGGATGATAAGTATGGGATTGAGGCACTGTCACTTCATAACGATGGTAATGCCGGTGATGCATTAAGCTGCAGCACATCAGGGCATATAGCAATGAATGGACAGGAAGTGTTCAGATTCGCAGTAAGACGGGTACCTGAGGTTATAGAAGAGGTGCTTGGCAAATGTGGCTGGTCAAAAGAAGATGCAGATTTATATGTACTTCATCAGGCCAACATAAGAATAATCCAGTCAGCAGCCAGAAGGCTTGACATAGATATTGACAGATTTACGGTTAATCTTGATGAGTATGGCAATACATCAGCAGCCAGCATACCGCTTCTGCTTGCACAGCTTGACGAGGAAGGCAGGCTTGAACAGGGAAAAAGAATCGTCTGTTCGGGATTTGGAGCAGGACTGTCATGGGGAGCCGCAGCGCTGACATGGTAACAGAACCAAAATTTAAAATTATGAAATGCAGGAAGAATATATAGCCTGCGGAATGGAGAAAAAGATATGTTAGAGAAAATGAAAGAAATTATTGCACAGCAGCTTGGAGTAGACGAGGAAGAAGTAAAGGCAGAGAGCAGATTCAAGGAAGACCTCAAAGCAGATTCACTTGACCTTTTTGAACTTGTAATGGCACTTGAGGATGAGTACGGGATTGAGATTCCATCAGATGACCTTCAGAATCTTCTTACAGTCCAGAATGTAATGGATTACCTTAAATCTAAGGGAGTTGAAGCGTAATGAAGACACAGATTACGGAACTGCTTGGAATTGAATATCCTGTAATTCAGGGTGGCATGGCGTGGGTTGCGGATGCGCAGCTTGCAGCCAATGTATCAAAGGCAGGCGGTATTGGATTTATCGGTGCAGCCAATGCACCGGCTGAATGGGTAAGAGAACAGATACATATTGCGAGACAGATAACAGATAAGCCGTTTGGAGTAAATGTAATGCTGTTAAGCCCGCATGCTGACGAGGTTGCGGCAGTAGTTGCCGAAGAAAAGGTTGCGGCAGTTACTACGGGAGCCGGCAATCCGGCAAAATATATGGAAATGTGGAAGAACAGCGGTATCAGGGTTATCCCGGTAGTTGCATCAGTCGCACTTGCCAGAATGATGGAAAAATGCGGAGCAGATGCAGTGGTTGCTGAAGGAATGGAGTCAGGCGGACATATAGGCGAACAGACAACAATGTCACTTGTACCACAGGTCGTTGATGCGGTTTCTATCCCGGTCATAGCAGCCGGAGGAATAGGTGACGGAAGAGGAATGGCTGCAGCATTTATGCTTGGAGCGCAGGCCGTACAGATAGGAACAAGATTTATTGTAGCCAAAGAATGTAATGTTCATCAGGCATACAAGGACAGAGTGATTCAGGCAAGAGACATAGATTCGGAAGTCACGGGAAGAAGCACCGGACATCCGGTAAGGTCACTGCGCAATCAGATGACAAGAAAATATCAGGCACTTGAAAAGGAAGGTGCAGGCTTTGAAGAGCTTGAACTGCTCACACTCGGAGCACTCCGCAAGGCTGTAGTTGACGGTGATGTGAAGAACGGAACAGTAATGGCAGGACAGATAGCAGGACTAATCAAAAAAGAACAGACATGCAGTGAGATTATAAAAGAGCTCATGGATGGCATGAGTAATGTAATAGAGCATGTCAGAGGTGAAATATGAAAATAGCATTTATGTTCCCGGGGCAGGGAGCACAGTATGTCGGCATGGGAAGAGATTTTTATGAGAACTATCCCGAGGCAGGAGCTGTTTTTGATATGGCAGGACAGGCGGCAGGATTTGATGTACGTCGTGTATGCTTTGAAGAAAATGATGATATAAACAGAACAGAATACACGCAGGCAGCCATGCTTGCAACAGAATGTGCAATCCTTGAAGTGGTACAGAATATGGGGATTAAAGCAGATACTGCGCTCGGACTCAGTCTTGGGGAGTATGGTGCGCTTGTTGCGGCAGGCGTACTGAACGCATATGATGCAATCAGTATAGTCAGACAGCGAGGAATACTTATGGAACAGGCAGTACCGGCAGGACAGGGAACAATGGCGGCAGTGCTCGGTGCGGATTCAGAGCTTGTTGAGAATGTTCTTGCAGAATGTTCAGGAACAGTAACCATAGCTAATTACAACTGTCCGGGGCAGCTTGTCATTTCAGGAGAGACATATGCGGTGCGTGCTGCATCAGAGGCACTCAAATCTGCAGGAATAAAAAGGGTTGTTGAGCTTAATGTAAGCGGACCGTTCCATTCACCACTTCTTGAACAGGCAGGAGAAAAGCTTGGCAGCGTGCTTGATAATTACACATTTAACAGGCCGGCAATACCATATGTGGCCAATGTAACGGCTGATTATGTGACGGATGAGCCACAGGTAAAAGAACTCCTTATGAAGCAGGTCAGCTCATCAGTACGCTTTGAGCAGTCTGTGAGAAGACTTATCGAAGATGGCACAGATACATTTATTGAGATAGGTCCGGGACATACGCTGTCATCATTTGTTAAAAAGACAGACCGCAGTGTCAATATCATTAATATTGAAAAGACGGAGGATCTTAAGAAGCTGGAGGTGCTTAATGCTTAATAAAAAGGTTGCGCTTGTCACAGGTGCCGGAAGAGGCATCGGAAGGGAGACGGCATTACAGCTTGCCAGACAGAATGCAACAGTCATCGTCAATTACAATGGCAATAAGGCTGCGGCAGAAGAGACAGTGCGTATTATAACCGAAGCCGGAGGAACGGCAGAATGTATGCAGTGTTCGGTGGCTGATTATGCAGCTGTTGAGCAGATGGTTAAGACAATTATTGAAAAATACGGTTCTATAGATATCCTTGTAAATAATGCCGGAATAACTAAAGACAATCTGTTAATTGGCATGAGTGAGAAAGATTTTGATGATGTATTGGATACCAACCTGAAAGGAGCCTTCAACTGTATCCGTCATGCTGCAAGACAGATGATAAAGCAAAGAAACGGACGAATTATAAATATTACGTCTGTGGTTGGATTGTCAGGCAACGCAGGTCAGGCCAATTATGCGGCAAGTAAGGCAGGCATAATAGGACTTACGAAGTCAGTGGCAAGAGAACTGGCAACACGCGGAATAACTGTAAATGCGGTAGCACCGGGATATGTTGATACTGATATGACAAAAGTGCTTAAAGAAGCGGTCAGGGAGGCTGTCATGCAGCAGATACCAATGAAGCGGATGGGAAGACCGGAGGATATTGCTGATGCTGTAATATTTCTTGCATCAGACCGGGCTTCATATATAACAGGACAGGTACTGTCAGTTGATGGCGGAATGCATATGTAATGATTGGAGAGGCAATGAAAAGAAGAGTTGTAATTACCGGAATGGGTGCAATAACGCCTATAGGCAACAGCGTTGATGAATTCTGGGCCGGAGTCAGGCAGCAGAAGGTTGGAATAGATTTTATAACCAGATTTGATGCATCAGATTATAAAGCGAAGCTTGCAGCAGAGGTTAAGAACTTTGATGCAAAGAATTATATGGATTTTAAGATGGCAAAGCGCATGGAGACATTTTCACAGTATGCGGTTGCGGCAGCAGGAGAAGCCATTGCGGATGCCGGACTTGACATGGCTGATGAAGATGCATACATGGCAGGCACTTCTGTGTCATCCGGAATCGGAAGCCTTGATGCAATGGAGAGGGAGCACAAGAAGCTTCTTGAGAAAGGTCCGTCAAGAATTAATCCGCTGCTTGTGCCGCTTATGATTACCAATATGGCAGCAGGTAATGTTGCGATTGCCTTTGGCCTTAAGGGTAAGAGTCTTAATGTTGTGACGGCGTGTGCATCAGGAACCAATGCAGTCGGGGAAGGCTACAGAAGCATTCAGTCGGGCGAGGCAGATATTATGGTATCAGGTGGAACGGAAAGTGCTGTTACACCTATAGGAATTGGCGGCTTTGCAGCACTTACGGCGCTGTCTGCGTCAACTGACCCTAAGAGGGCATCAATACCGTTTGACAGGGACAGAAGCGGCTTTGTAATGGGAGAAGGTGCCGGAATCCTCGTGCTTGAGGAACTTGAACATGCGAAGAAAAGAGGAGCACATATATATGCGGAGATTACCGGATACGGCTGCTCTAATGATGCATTTCACATAACATCACCTGCAGAGGATGGAAGCGGTGCGGCGAGAGCCATGACTAATGCCATGAATGAAGCGGGTGTAAGACCGGCGGATATTGATTATATAAATGCTCACGGAACTTCAACACATCATAACGACCTGTTTGAGACAAGAGCAATAAAGCTTGCATTCGGAGAGGACGCATACGGCGTAAAGATAAGCTCAACAAAATCAATGGTCGGACATATGCTCGGTGCTGCCGGTGCGGTAGAGTGTATCGCATGTGTAAAGACGATTCAGGACGGATATATTCATCCTAATGTAGGACTGGAGAACACGGAAGATGAACTTGACCTTGATTATGTAAAGGGCAAAGGGATTGAGAGTGATGTTACATATGTTATGAGTAACTCACTTGGATTCGGCGGACATAACGCAAGCATAATCCTGAAAAAATATGAAGCGTAGAAGGACAGAGAGGTAGTGTATGGAACTTGATAATATACTGAAACTGATAGACCATGTCTCTAAGTCAGAGCTTTCAAGCTTTTCTCTTGATGAGGACGGAACCTCAATCAAGATGGAAGCAGGAAGAATATCAGTGACTGCTTCGCCTGACAATATGGCGGTTATGGCATCGGATGTTGAGATAAAACCGGCAAAGACAGAACAGCAGCACGGAAGTAATGCGGCAGATACGCAGATACAGGGTAATGTAGTCAGCTCTCCGCTTGTCGGAGTGTTCTATGAGGCATCATCACCTGATGCGGATGCATTTGTGGCAGTCGGAGACAAAGTGGTAAAAGGACAGACGCTTGGAATAATCGAGGCAATGAAGCTTATGAACGAGATAGAAAGTGAATATGAGGGAACTGTCCTTGAGGTACTTGTAAAGGATAAAGATACGGTTGAATATGGTCAGCCGCTGTTTGTAATTGGTTAAGGAGTTGATACCGGTATGCTTAATACAAGACAGATTATGGATATAATTCCACACAGACACCCGTTTCTGCTTGTGGACAGAATAGAAGAGCTAGAGCCAGGCATCCGTGCCGTCGGTGTTAAGGCTGTCACATATGATGAGCCTTATTTTTCGGGACATTTTCCTGATGAACCCGTTATGCCGGGAGTGCTTCAGATTGAGGCATGTGCGCAGGTCGGAGCAGTAGCGATACTTTCGCTGGATGAGAATAAAGGTAAGACAGCGTATTTCGGAGGAATAAGTTCTGCAAGGTTCAAGAGGAAGGTTGTTCCGGGGGATGTGCTTACAATGGAGTGCGAGATTATAAAGAGAAAAGGACCTGTCGGAGTGGGAAAGGCAACCGCAAAGGTTGGTGACGAGATTGCACTTACGGCGGAGCTTACATTTGTAATAAATTAATGGAGAATTGGTAATGTTTAATAAGATTCTTATAGCCAACAGAGGAGAGATAGCTGTACGTATAATCCGTGCATGCCGCGAGATGGGAATTAAGACTGTTGCAGTATATTCTGAGGCAGACCGTGATGCGCTTCACACACAGCTTGCGGATGAGGCAGTCTGCATAGGTCCGGCGCAGGCAGCAGACAGCTATCTTGATATGGAAAAGATAATAAGCGCAACAATAATCACCAAAGCAGAAGCAATTCATCCCGGATTTGGATTCCTTTCGGAAAACAGCAGATTTGCAACATTATGTGAAAAATGCAATATAAAGTTCATAGGTCCTGACGCAGCACTTATCGAAAGTCTCGGCAATAAGTCTGAGGCAAAGAATACAATGCAGGCGGCAGGAGTCCCTGTAATTCCCGGTACAAAAAAGCCTGTATATGACTGGCAGGAAGGGCTGAAATTTGCGGATGAGGCAGGTTATCCGGTTATAGTAAAAGCTGCACTCGGCGGTGGAGGCAAGGGCATGCGCGTTGTCAGCAGCCATGATGAATTTGAACATGAATTTCTTACGGCACAAAGAGAGTCTGAGAGTGCATTCGGTGATGGCACGATGTATATTGAAAAATATATTGTCAATCCGAGACATATTGAATTCCAGATACTTGCGGATGAGCATGGCAATGTTATTCATCTTGGTGAACGTGACTGTTCAATACAGAGAAGGCATCAGAAGCTTATAGAGGAATCACCGTCAGTTGCGGTGGATGCCGGGCTGAGAAAGAGAATGGGAGAGACGGCGGTCCGTGCGGCAAAGACAGTAGGCTATAAGAATGCGGGGACAATAGAATTTCTCCTTGATAAAGACAATAACTTTTACTTTATGGAAATGAATACGAGAATTCAGGTAGAACACGGCGTGACAGAGATGGTCACGGGAACTGATATCGTGAAAGAACAGATACGAATCGCAGCAGGCCTTGAACTGTCATACAGGCAGGAGGATATAGTAATCAGGGGGCATGCGATTGAATGCAGGATAAATGCCGAAGACGCGGCACACAATTTCCGCCCGTGTCCGGGAACAATCGGTGATATTCACATACCGGGAGGCAATGGAATAAGAATCGATACCGCTGTCTATCCGGGATGCACGATTCCGCCGTACTACGATTCAATGATTATGAAGGTGGTGGTCTGTGACAGAGACAGACAATCCGCAATTAATAAGATGATAAGTACTCTTGGAGAGGTAGTAATAGACGGACTTACTACTAACCTTGACTTTATGTATGAATTACTGCATGAAGCTGATTACCGGAATGGACGGATTGATACCGGATATATAGAGAGGCATAACCTATAACAGGTTCGTTTATTGCAGAAAGGAATTTATTATCATGCTTTTAAAAGGCGTTTTTAAAAAGACAAATTATATTCCGATTGACGGTGCAGACCGTGACGGTAAGGATATGCCCAATATTCCGGACGGACTTTTTACGCAGTGCCCTGAATGCGCAGGCTCTGTATTTACAGATGAGCTTGAAAATAATATGATGGTATGTCCAAAATGCGGGCACCATATGAGAATGAAAGCATCAGATCGTATTGCCATGATTGCTGACGAGGGAAGTTTTGAGGAGTGGGATAAATACATGCCGGTATCTGACCCGCTGCAATATGAAGGATATCCTGATAAGATAAGTTCGGTAAGGAAATCAACGGGACTTGATGAAGCAGTAGTTACAGGCAGATGCCTTATTAGCGGACATGAGTGTGTTATATGTGTATGTGATTCACATTTTCTTATGGGGAGCATGGGCGAGAATGTCGGTGAGAAGATAACACGCGCAGCAGAAAAAGCCACAAGACTCAGGCTTCCGATTATTATATTCACCTGCTCGGGCGGAGCAAGAATGCAGGAGGGAATTGTGTCACTTATGCAGATGGCAAAGACCTCCGCAGCGCTCAAGCAGCATGATGAGGCAGGGCTTCTGTATATAACGGTGCTTACGGACCCGACAACAGGTGGCGTGACAGCAAGCTTTGCAATGCTGGGAGATATAATACTTGCAGAGCCGGGAGCACTTGTAGGCTTTGCCGGCCCGCGTGTTATAAGACAGACGATAAGACAGGAGTTACCGGAAGGCTTTCAGCGTGCGGAATTCCTGCTTGAACACGGACTGATTGACAATATCGTGCATAGGAAAGATATGAAGGAGACTCTTGCACATATTCTTGCAATGCATGACATGCCGGATGATACACATATGCCGGAATACAAGGAATACCTTAAAAATATTTATACGAAAAATACAAAGAATACAATGAATGCGGAAAATTCAGACAATGAGCTGCCGCTTAAGAGTGCGTGGACACGCGTACAGACTGCAAGAGACAAGAAACGTCCGACAGCACTCGATTACATTGAAAATGTTACAAAAGGCTTCTATGAGCTGCACGGTGACAGAACCTACAGGGACGATCAGGCTATAGTAGGCGGCATTGCAATGTTTGGTAAAATGCCGGTGACAGTTATCGGACAGCAGAAGGGACGCAATACCAAGGAGAATATGAAGCATAACTTCGGCATGCCATATCCGGAAGGTTACAGAAAAGCTCTGCGTCTTATGAAGCAGGCAGAGAAGTTCGGACGTCCCGTAATCTGCTTTGTTGATACGCCGGGTGCATACTGCGGAATTGAGGCGGAAGAGCGGGGACAGGGCGAAGCAATTGCCCGTAACCTGTATGAAATGTCGGCACTCAAAGTCCCGGTTCTTTCGATTGTCATAGGCGAAGGCGGAAGCGGCGGCGCACTTGCAATGGCTGTAGGCAACGAGGTATGGATGCTTGAAAATGCAGTGTATTCGGTGCTTTCACCGGAGGGCTTTGCATCAATTCTCTGGAAAGATGCCAAGAAAGCTCCTGAGGCGGCAGAGGCAATGAAGATAACCGCCGCTGACTTAAAAAAGCTCGGCATAATAGAGCGCATACTTCCGGAATTCCCGGCAGCAACTCAGAAGAATCTCAGGCAGATTGCATGCTACATGAAATACTGTATAACGGATTTTATGATAAAGTATTGCGGAATGACGCAGGATGAGATAGTAGCTCAGAGGGGTAAGAGGTTTAGGGGGATGTAAAACTTCAAGAGGAATTGGAGTATTACGGAAATTGTAAATTGAGCGGACGTGGGAGAAATCCTGCGTCCTTTTTTTAGGTGCGGATAAATATTATAGATGTTATAATAAAAAAGATTGGAGATGAAGTCGTTTTACAGACATTTTACAAAATTGGTGGAAGCAGACAAGAAATTGTTAAGCTGATTCTTACTATTAAACGATGGTACCGATTGTCGGTTGCTGTTGCAAGCAGATAGAGGTGACGTGTGTATTATGGGAAACGAATCAGGTGAATGGATTATGCATGGCA
>ULVX01022145.1_pt1 | contig 27673 bp, 22 predicted proteins | sample 1959811 | NCBI WGS metagenome assembly ULVX01 (sample SAMEA4835797, study PRJEB28245) | human gut metagenome | biome: gut microbiome; material: fecal sample | place: Denmark | collected 2008
GTTTTTCCAGTTCCCCCTCGTGTCAAGGGTGTGATGGGAAGGTTTTGAGAAAATTTTATTTTCTCAAATGGTACCTTTACCAATAGCAATATTCAATTTTGAGGGCGAGGTGCAGGAGTCGAACCTGCGTCCTTTACCAGAAATGGTACTGCGCCTCTCCGCTGCGCTATCCTCGCTTAAGGCGGTGGCGGGTTATGACTCCCGCTTTACAATCACCTTGGTTTCACCGCTATGTAATAAACTCTATAATATCTCTTGTACAAAAAATCTTGCAAACTGTGCACTTATATATGCCGCATATGCTTGATGCTCATCTGATTTTTCTTTATCAGCAAAATCAGATATAGCTTTCATACAAATTGATACTGGTTTGGGCATGACTGCTTGTTGCGCTGCATAATATACTCCATAAGCTTCCATATCTAATCCATCTGCTTGTCTTAAATGATTTTTAATCATTGTATCAATTACTGCCGAGTTTTGTACAACTGAATCTCCGCTTGCCATATAACCTGTACGTATACTTGGTAATTTATAGTTAGCATTTTGTGGCCATTTTTTATGAATAGCGCTTAATATTTTACTAAAATCTTGTGATGCCTTATTAATAATATCTGCATCCGTTGATATTGATGTCGCCGTTGGGACAAAATAATTTAGCGGATTTTCTGTTGATGCTTTTTCATTATTTTGGGGCGTTGTATACTTGCCACTACAATAATCTTTCACTTCCCTTGGTAATATAATGTCTCCAAATTCATATTCTCCTTTTACACCTCCCGCAATTCCTGGCATAATAATATATCTTGGAGAAAAATTATAAATAATTTTAGTTGTCAATGTGGCTGCCGCCACCATCCCCATTTGAGTCATCGAAGTGGCAATTACTTTCTTGATTCTACCATTACATTCCCACTCTGTTTCATAGTATATGGTCGAATCACCTTCTACTGATTTAACTCGCCAATTTTCCGAAAGATTCATTACCGCTTCTTTCTCAATTTGAACAGCCGTAATAAAAGCAACATCATACATGTAATCTCTTTTTTTAACTGGTGAATTGTCATATGACAATATATATCCGAGTCTATCTTTTATTCTTTGCTTCCACTCTTCCGAACTGCTATCATATGCAATCATACTAAATGATTTTCTTTCTATCTCGCCTCTATATTTTTCAACCATTTCTTCATGTGCTGTTAATACTATAATATCAGCCGGCTTAAGCACTCTTTTTTCTTGGGTAATCACTTCAATTAATTGCAACCCGCCGTCTTCTTCTATTTTTTCACCAAAAGCACTAGGTATACACATATCTGCAATTATAAACTGATATTTTTCAAGCACCATTTTGGCTATTGCATCATTTATACTTGGAGCAACATCCACATTCTCTTTTGTTACACCGTTTCCTTCTATTATAGCTTGTTTCACCTGCTGTGCTTTATTATTATCATCTTCCACAATCAGTACCTTCATCTCTATCTCCTTCTTCTACTTTGCTTGTTCAATTAATTCTATTAATTTTTCTTGCCATTCAATGTTTGTTGAATCATATTTAACAAATCCTAAATATATTGAACCATACTTTTCAGATATTTCTGAATCCAACTCACTTAGTGTTATTACTTTTTTCCCTTGTTCAAAATCACTAAACCCAGTTATAACGATTACTTTGGTCGGATATTTTCTTCTTTTAATTTCTTTTAATACATACATACCTGCATAGCTATCAAACGTCTCTTGCTCACTGTCATTACATATTGGCATGCTCATATCCAACAATACAACATCATAGTTTTGGTTTCTCATTTTCATCAACCCATTTTGACAATTATTTTCCCACCCAATATTCACATATACATCCGCAATTGCATGCTCAATTTGCCTATATTTTTCTTCTTGATCCTCTATACATAATATTTTCATTCTTTCACCTCATACTTATCTAAATCAATTATCAAAAAGACATCAAAAAAACATTCTTTGTTATTTCCATAAATAGCCGCCCTTGTATCTAAATTGTAATCTATCGTTCTAGCAATTTTGTATAGACCAGATCCCCCTTCTTTATTAATATATGTTCGATAGTTTTTATTGATAATATTATCTATGATATCTTGCATCTTGTTATAGTTTTCTTCCGCATTAACACTTTCATCTAAGTTATTACACATATTGATTACAATTGCACCTTCCGCATTAACATATTCATCCACAGCCTCTTTTAAGACTTTTGGCAATTCACTTTCTGATGCTTTACTAATACTTATATCTATATTTAGCTGTTTCATATCCGTTATTTCGGAATGTTGCACAGCATTACGCAATAATATTTCCATAATATCAACCAAGTATGGGAATGTGCTACCCTTATAATTATTGGTACACTTGTTGTCAATAGACAGGTGTGCATTTGAGAAATCTCTGTTCATATCAGATTCGATTTTAATGCAAAATTCTATCAATTCGTCAAATCCATAGTTCAGATATTTTTCATTATCCATATTAAAAATATCTTGAAAAGAATCTATATCTTCAATATATTTTGCCTTTGATATTTCTATACGCCTTAATAACTCTGCCTTTATATTTTGAGCAATTTCCAACCTCTTTATTCCGTTTTCCAATGCAATAATTCTATCGTAATAGTAAGGTCGTATTTCTTTGACAATTCTATCTCTTATTCGTTTAAGAATTTGTTCCGTATATATATCCAACGCCTTAATTACGCCTCTCAAGAATTCCACTGGATTGCTTAACATAATCTCAAAATCCCAAACAACGTAATTCATAAAATTATAAGTAAAATCTAAATAATCAAACATCCCCTCATTATGTTCACCCTTTTTTATTCGAATCCAATCTGCTTTTATTTCTTGAATTTTTACATCAATTTCTCTTGAGAATTTTGATAATTCAGGTTTTAATAATTCATATTGTAACGAAGACATTTTATTTTGCCAGTAAACATTAACATTATATTCTTGACTTGCATCGGTTTCTTTTTTCGAAAACAAATTTTGTTCTTCGAATACTTTTTTCAGCTTATCGTTACAAAAATTATGCCTAATTCTAGTACTCAAAAAACTCTCAAGTGAATATGGTGACTCACTCAAATATGCTGCCTTAATTTTTTCTATTATTTCTGTGAAAAACTTTGTTCTGTCCCAATAATTTTCCATCAAAAATTCTTTATTAGCAAAACCCACTTTATTCCCTTTTGTTAGTGAACGTATTTCTTGCACCACATTAAATCGAGCAAACTCTCTTGTTATTTCCTCTTGCAAATAAGCTATCAGGTTTTCTCTGTCTATAAATATTCTGTTATGATTGAATGAATCAATTCTTGTCTTTAATTGTTGCTCTTTATAAATTGTATTTAGCTCATTAATAAATCTTTGAATATCACCACTACCATCAGCTATTAACTTTTTCAAAATTTGCACTCTTAATTCAACTGCACTTCCATTGGTAACAGTTTTCGAAATATAATCCTTAAGCAAAAGATTTATGGTGCAAACTTTATCTAGAAACAATGTATGATACTCATCCAACACTGGATTTTTTTCTAAAAAATCAATTATTGTATTGCAATCATTGCACTCTAAATAATCAAGATAACTTGATATTATATCTTCACTTTTTCCTTCGTAATACAAAGCTAATATTATACTTCTACAAATATTAGCTTTTATTTCCTCATTATCAGTTTCCTCAATAACATCTACCAACAACAATATATTCATTCTTGCAATCTGTACTTTATTAAACAAGTAATTTTCTATGTATAGATGCATCGCATTCACATATTCATTTGTTTTCAAGTAACATTCAAATAAAATTTTATCAACACGTTCTTTTTCATAATTAGATAATGTATTGTCTTGTTTAATTAAATTGATAGACGAAATACATTTCTTATACTCTGCTTGCTCAAAACAATACTTTACTCCGTAATATGCCCTTCTATTTTTTTCAACTTCATCCAATGACATTGAATTTGCATTTCCTGTAATCAAGTAGAGATGTAGTTGATATGTTGCAGGTGTATACTTAGCAAACCGACTAATATATTTCAGTTTTTCATCCTGGGTAAATATACACTGATGAAATATTGGAGTAAAATATTTGTCATTTAAAATAGACCAATTTAAAACATTTTCTCCAAAATCCAACTTCAATTTTCTAGTTAACACTCCCTGAATCTTGTATCTCCATGAAGTGTTATATAATATTTTATAGTACTCACAAATTTTTTGCGTACTAATATTTATCTCGTACTCAAGACCATACATCTTTTGAATTTCTTGCCAAAAATCTGACATAAAACCAACATCTTTTGCAATATCAACGCCTGCTTTGACAAATAAATTGCATATTGTATAATCTTGATTAATTTTTTTCCTTTTTTGTTGCCATAGCTCTTTTAGTTGTTTATAATTTCCACGAGTATATTCTTCTACTATTTCACACACATCTTCATCTAAAATAATATCTTCCGAGTCAACAAATGCAACATGAAGACATTTAATTCTATTATCACCTATTTTTCCATATATTTTTTTCAAAATATATGCAATAAGACATCTGTATTTTTCCTTTGAAGATAACAAAACTAATGAATCAATATATGTTTCAAAATAATCAACAATACTTATCTGCTCATCTATCGCCAAGGCAATTTTTATTCCATGTATCCCTTTTTCCTTACCTATACTCAATTTGTAATCAAAATATTTCCATACGGCATTCGTACTATCAGCACCACTAAGCATGTCATTGACCATATTCATATAATTCTCATAAGTAACTTGACGATTGGTCATTTTACCATAAAAATGCATCAGCAACGCAGTCATATTACTAGATATATATTGTTCAACACTATCCAAAATCGAATCAACTTTACATGTTTCACTTTGTAGATTTAATACTAAAAATTCTTGTTGCTTTCCCCATAAAGATACAGACACTTCTTTTTCTATAGTATGAATCCACTTTAACGCAGTTTTATAATTTCCATTAAAAAGCTCACGCTCATAATATTCTTTATACCTTAAATACTTATTAATCTCATTCGCATAATTTTCTAATAAATAGCTGCCCCAAATTAACAAATTATTAATTGAACCATCCTCACTAGCATTGTACGCCATTTCTGTTTGACACACTTTTTCAAGAGTATTAGGAAAGTATTCTTTTTTCATTGCACTGCTCAAAAATTGATTTGTTTTAATTTCATCTAGAATATTGTCATATTCTTTTTCATCATTATATCGAATATTTCTATATGCATGTGCGTTTGGATTAGCAATTTTATATTCCATAATCTTTATTAAATTTCTATTTTTCATAATCTACTTCCCATCTTAAGTTTTCTCCTCAAATTATACCACTATTTTACATTAATCTCCAGCTTTTCGGTCTATTCCACCTTCCCAAACTCATCCTTAAACTTCCACTTTATCTCCACCCTATCCTTAGCATACACAACAATCTCCTCCACAAATGCATCCACCATTTCTCTGTTAAGTCCCGTCAGCTTCAGCTGCCCTTCCAACATCTCCAGACCTGCCACTTCCGGCACATCCACATCTGCCATCTTGGTGACTGCTGCCCTCTGCTTTTCGATATTCTCCTGCAGGCGCTCAAGCATCTGCTCATATGTCTTACGCTGTTCCAGATATGTTTCTTTATCTGTCATGCCAAGCTTGTAGCTTTCATATGCTTCACGCAGGTCCTTTTCGATCAGTTCACGACTATGCTCCATATCTGAAATATGCTTCTCTGCCTGCTTTAATCGTTCTTCCTGCTTCGCCCGTTGCATATCCACAACCTTTCTGGAATCTACCAGTACATCAATCATCATCTGAAGTGCTTTCTTCACAATGCTTTCTATATCGGCATCCAGCACACTGATATTGCATTTTCCATCCGATTTATCCAGATAATGATTTGCACAATAATACTTCGGTCGCCCGGCATAAGTATGGGACAGGCGATGCCCACAGTTACCACAGATCATTTTTCCGGTCAGGCAATGTGTTTCATGCTTTCTTTTGGCACTGGCACATGTATTTTCTTTTCGCATGGCAGCTACTTTTTCAAAATCCTCCTTGTTTATAATTGCTTCGTGACAATTTTCCACACGCTTCCATTCATCCTCTGGAAGTGCTTTTGCATGTTTATCGCCAACATTCTCACTCTTGAAGCGGCTGCAAATCATCGTGCCGGTATATTGCTCATTTCCGAGGATTCTTCCTATTGCAACATTATTCCAGAGAGGCTTTTTCTCACGATATCTGGCAAGTTGCTTTTCACTTCCTACTTGCATGGCAATATACACTCCCGGTGTATCTATTCCATCACGGTTCAGTCCTTCTGCAATTTTATACATAGATTTTCCAGACAGGAGCTCTTTGAAAATGCGCTTTACAATCTGACTGGCAAACTCATCCACAACCAACTTATGCTTGTCCTCCGGACTTTTCACGTAGCCGTAAGGCGCATAGGTAGCTATGTATTTACCATTGCCACGCTTTGTATCAAGTGTCAATGATACTTTGGAAGACTGTTCATCACTGAAGAAATCATATAGAATCCCCTTAAATACAACATCAATCTCACCGATACCACCCACATAATCTGCGCTGTCATAATTATCATTTATGGCAATAAATCGCACACCCATAAAAGGAAATATTTGTTCAATATACTTTCCCTGCTCGATATGATCTCTGGAAAATCTGGAAAAATCCTTCCATTGTCTGTCCTGGAGGATTATCGTTTTCTCCCCCTGCCATGAAACTTAGATATTCACACTCATCTTAGGAGCTTGTTTAATTCTCGTTTTAAAACAAGAATTTAAACAAGCTATATCCATCATCGTCTTTAAATAAGTTCGTACAACTCATTTCCCATGTATTTTGAATTATAAACTTCACTCATAACTTTCATTTAGCTTTTCTGTGTCATTTAATTGGATTTCCCCAAATTCATATATACGCTTCTTATTAGGGTTACAACCTGTAACCGTATATCCACAAAGCCTCATCAACTACCCATCAACTAAAATCTATCCAACAATAAAATTATATTTCCCATATTTTCAAGCATTCTCACAATAATAAACACACAAATCACGCACACCATCAATTACCCGTCAACTAAAAATCCTGAGAGTAATGAACCGAACTTGACATGCCCACGAAATATGCTATTTATAGTCAACTTGTGACGGATAAAAGCTGGTTTTCCAAGTGGGAGCAGACACTTTAATGCTTAGAATCCTTTGCTCCTGGGGTTGGCTATTTTTGTATCTTTCTAGAAATCAACATTCAACAAAGAGATAGCTTATTACCCATAATACCCATTCTCAATCAGCACTGTTTTATATATTCCCTCAAATATTTGTAAGGAAACGGAAGAACTGTATACTGATTATTACGCACAAATTCTACAACCATTAACGGAAGCAATTCCTCATATTCAATCTCATCTCCCAACGAAACAACTTTTCTCATACAGCATGCATTTGGATATGAAGTTCTTTTACTCTTAGCACCTACATAATACACAAAAGTATGCCCATCATCATAATCATTATCGTTGTATTCATATTTTATATTCAACAAATTTCCAATCTGATAAATCGCATCGAATTCTTCTTTTCGCCACTCCCCAAAAATCCAAATACCAAATTTCTCATGGAGAAACCGATTAAACAAAGAGGCTACATTTGTCTTCATGTTTAATACCTTCTTCACTTCTTTCTTTGTAATCGTTTCCTCTTTCTCTAATAACTTTTCTTTCCATAATTTTATATTCTCATGATAATCCTGATATTCTAATTCAAAATCATCCATTGCCTGAACTAATACACCCTTTTGAATTTTTTGTTTTTCATCCGTTTCACGCACCATATCCATAAGTGCAGTAATATTGGGCAATGTTTTTTCTCTTGTTTCAATAATGGCATGAATATTATCAATATCAGAATAAAACAATCCATCTATTTTATTTTTTACACGAAACTGCTTAGATTCAATCAAATCATATGCGCAACAGATTTTTTCCCATTCTTCTGAAATTTCATTGTTTACATCACAGAATGAATCAAATTCCATTTTACCATTGCAATCAATTTGCAAACGATAATAGTCAAAATAATTTTTAACCTCAATATTTGCAAAATTAACATGTCTTGTATTGTCTCCAAATTCAGTCTGTCTTTTTTCTCTCAGAATAAAGGTCCAACTCTTTCCAGAATCAAGCCTCTTCCAATCATAAATTGAAATAAACTTTTCTTTTACATCCCCTTTTATAATTAATTCCTGTACTATCTTTCTCACTGCCGGAGAACTTCCCTTTGATTTCGTAAAATGTTCTGCTTCTTCCGTCATATGTTGCACTATATATCCTTTGATATTATTATGTGGATCTGGCAATTCATTCTCAATATAGTACTCCTCATTATGAATAATCCTAATATTATAAGATTCTAACGTCAAATCTCCTATTGTAGCTTCTACACCATAATGTTCCAACAATTCTACCGATAATGAATTTACTATTTCCTTTGACTTTTCAGTACCTATTTCGTCAACAATGACTACTCCTTTCTTTTTTAGCAATTCACCATACTCAGAATCAGATATACCTGCTTTTTCCCAATTTGAAATATCAAATTCACGTGCATCTTCTCTTTCCATAAACTCAATAGAAATGTATTTTGAAAGATTTTCCTTAACATCTTTTAAAAACTGTTCCATTACTCCCATCTTACTTTTACAAAAATGTGTGTAATCAGTCATATCAAAATTATCCACTCTAAAATGATTATGTTTAAGTGATCCTTTTTTATATGTGGTAACATTTGTGTCTGATTTTAACTTTTTTCTGAATTCCCCTGTCTTTGGATCTATTACATGCGTTCCCAAACTTTCATTTTCAACACGCTTAAATGTTTCATGATTAAGGTTTAAATACATGCCGGGATCAATAACAATTTCCAAAAATCTGATAAAATTCACTTTACCTGTCAATTTATCTTTATGTCTCCACGAAGGGTCATGATAAAAAAGCTTGCCCGTGAGATTATTATACTTAAAAGTCTCATGTTTTGGTGTTCTCATTGAATTTATCAACAATTGAGCTAATAATCTTTTTTGATATTGAAAACATTTGCACTGCTCACTATCAAGCAAATCAATCTTTTGAATTTTTACATCTTCATACTCTTTCATAATACTTTCTTTAAATTGCTGTTCTGTTACCTCTCCCTTTCGGAACAGAACCAATGCCGTTGCACCAAAAGTCCACTGTACTGCTGCTGCCTTAAATTCATATACTGCCGAATCTAAAATATTATATTTATAATAATCCTTGTTCGACTTCTCAACTCTAAAAATATCAAAGTCAGCATCAATATTTTCCATATTATAAGTAACATTAATTCTGTTAGTTAACATTTTCGAAATCCTCCTTACGAATCATATGTAAATTTTCATAACACACAGTTCCATCTTCTCTTATAAGCATTGGTATTTCCACCAATCGTTGATCCACAATAGCACTGGGTTTATAGTTTCTACTTGATACAACATTTATGATATAAACCCGCTTAGCTCCTATAGCATCCAGCTTTTCTAATACATCTTTTATGATTTCATCTCTATCTTGTACATATGTAAACTTCCAATTCTTAAAGTCAACATACACATCATCAGATAGCCTATAATCAAAAAATTCAAAATACTCTGGTTCTGTTATTGGTGATAATTCAATTCCCAATTCTCTGCTCAAAATAAATTTACCCGCAGCTTCGCCCAAAGCCCCTTTATAAATATTATGGAACAATACCGGACTCAGAAGATATTCATTCATTTCAAATTTCAATGCATATCCCATTTCTTCAAAATGAGCCTTCATTCCGGGATATCTCAATATTGCCGGTAATCCAGATTCCTTTTCACTCATTTCATAAATAGCAACCTCATTAGAATTTCCCTTTATTTTGACTCTTTTACTGTTTCTAAATGCCACCTTGTCGTTCCCAAAATCTATAGTAACATCATTGAAATCTGAATACTGTGAGTAAATATACTGGTTTCTCTTTTCTCCACTTGTAATATAAAGCTTTTGTAAATATTCATTATTCTGCCAGTCGTTTGTACTTGCTGTTGGATACTGTAACACCAATATTCTTAACTGTTCCCATAAGCGCATACTATCGGCAGTCCAATCCTTTGCCAACATTCTTCGAATCGTCCAAAGACCAACCGAAGATATCTTTTCCGCTTTATTTAACATAAGGTTTTCTTCCGGCAGATAATCCTTTCCAAGCGACTCACGCATATCTACAATTGCTTTCATTTCCGGCGGTAAGATGCGTTTCTTTAATTCGCCAACATATAGTTTTTCTAATAACTCTGATTCAACAAACAGATATATATTAGGACTCTTAACAAAAGTTCTACACATACGCCCTACCGCCTGCAAAACCATTCTGCTTGCCTGCACAACAACACTCTTTAGTTTATACAACTTATTTAAAGTAAATTGCTCACTTCCTGTGTAAGAACGAAACGCAAGCTTTAACATTTGGTCCTTTTCAAAATAATTCATTTCACCATTTTCGTACAACTCCTCTATTTGAAACAACATCTGTAACAAATCATGGGCTGTTATTCTCTCATCCTGATATGTATTAACTGTCATATTAGTTATATTGCCCAGATACAAAGCATCAAAATCCTTATATAGGAATCTCTTGTCACCTTCGGTAAATTCTCCCAACTGTACAACTTTTCTACCTTTCGGAATTTTATATTGCATATTTTGGCCGGCACCAATGGTCTGATAAGATGACATAACAAATATCTTTTCACCACATGACAATCGTTGCTGTAATTCCTCTTTGTCCTGTTCAAAATTGTCGCCCCTCAAAAAGCATACGCTACTACTATTTTGCTGCATTGGAACCTGAGAGTATTCAAACAACTGCTGCAAAGCACCTTCGTCCATGCCTGGATTATTTTTCTTCGGCAACGCCATTCCCAGATACAACATTGACTGAATATCTTCATTCTTATTAAAAATGCACATTGCTTTAAGGACATTACAGTATCTTAATATCTGATATTCGTTATCTGTTATATTTGTAATAATATTTGCAGAGTATCGTGCAAATTCTGCATCCATAAATGTCTTGCAATAATCTTCTACTTTAAATCCTTGTATATCACTACTAATTACTTCTCCGTGCACATTTATCCCGCCATCTGCATAAGCTTTCCATCTTTGTTCTAACGCAGCTCTTGTTTTTTCCTTTAAGTTACTCGGCGTCTTATAAAATCTTTCCTTCAATTGTTCTTTCAGATATCGCAAATCATAATTTCCTACAACTGTATCAACTTCAGCTGTTGCCGATATACCAAATACAGTTGCTTTCCCAGCAAGGTATAACATTATCTTTTCAGGAGTATCATATACCTTAACAAATTTAAGATTTGTATTGTCATGATGAGAATCATTATCCTCAAATTCATAATACTCCATACCAACCTGATAAAAACTTCTATCCTCCAGTATTAATTCACGATTATTTCTAACCATTTGGCAAGTTTCACCCATCAGCAAATCTCGCTGCTTATTGGACAGTTCCAATCTTTTTAAGATCGAACTAATTGCATTATCCAGATTCAATGCGTCCATGCTCTCGCTTCGTGAATCATTAACAATCTCCATATAATTTCTTGCCCATTCGATTGAAAACAGTCTGAAATGCAGGAGAAATAAATTAATCTCTCGCAAAAGACTATATAAAACGATGTCTTTTTCCTTATCTCTGTGTTTAAAAAAATCTTCTTTATCTTCAAAGAATACTTCTATCCGATTATCCTCTTCATTTAATGTTGACCTGATATATTGTTTTCCCTCTTTTAAAACCGTATGGAAAGAGCCATCATTGAACAAGAAAATTTGTCGTTGATCCACTAAATCTTCCCTTGTTTTTATACTTAAACGAACATGATATTTTTCTGCAATTTCTCTTGCTTCTGCCATTAATGACGTAAATGTATTTCTATTTTCCGAATTTTCTACCCGTTCCATAGCAAGCCTCATATCAGAGGAAAAATCATTCGGATTTAATGTACGATATATTTGGCGAAATAATTGTATATAATCTTCCTGCATTGCCAGAGACTTCTCAATTAGTTCACTTTGTATTGTGTCTTTCGTTGCATCAAACTCATCAATAATAATTATGGCATTCTCAATTAAGTCAGAATTCAAAAACTCATAACTGGAATCAATCAGAATCGAATTCCTTTTCATAAACTTGCTAACACTCATCAGTATTATTCTATAATCGTCTGTAAATACTGCCGGATACAATTTTCCAATCCATTTATATTTTGCATCAGTTCTAACAGCATTTTTTCGTCTTGCCTTTGTAGAAAATCTCTTCTTTAAACGCTTTGTAATCTCATATCGAAGTTGTCTGTCTCCATCCGTTATCCTGTCTGTAAGTTCTTTTATATATTCCTTATCCGCGTACTTTTTTTCTATAGCATTACGGTAAAGAGAAACATCCTTGCATAATTTTAAATATACATCCGTTTGCATTTCTTCAGGTACCTGAATATCTAGAATTTTTTCTACTACTTCATCGAAATTAGAACGTAATCTTAATACATTACGATTATACAAATCATCATTTCCATATGCAGCTCGCAATGCATCTTCAGGCAAATTCTTGTTTAGCGTTGTTAAATAAATAATTTTTGTATCATCCACAATAGAATCTGCATATTCCTTCATTGCATGCGCCGAATCAAACGTCTTTCCATTACCGGTCGGTAATTCACAAAGATACAAGCCATGTTCATGTCGTTGCATAACATCCAACAAATAATCTTTCAATACTATACCTCCTGTTTTATTACATATGTCATACTATCGTTATTAGTAAAATTATTTATAATTTTACCATTAAACGCAAAAAGAATTGCCGCAAATATGCGTCAATTCTTTTCATTGTAATAATTCAGATTACATTGTATTAATGCCTTTATATCTTCTCTTACATTTTCTGGTGCCACAACTTCTGCACATTTCAAGCCTATTATCCATCCAAGCAAAATAACAGAAGCTACAGCATTAAATGTCACTAACAACATGCCATCAGTTTCTTCAGTAATTGTGATTCTTTTTCCAAACTGATCAATAAATGCTCCCACTAAATTTTCTGGTATTCTTACCGTTATTGCCTGCTCTCTTCCTGAAAACATTCCCATTCTTCTTGATACATATGTATTGGCGTTAAAACTCCGAAACTGACTTTTCCCTTCTCTCGAAACCTCAGATAATATAATATTATCCAACTTATCTACCCGGTAATGTCTTTCATATAATACCCCCTGCGTTTCTTTCACATCATACCCATACAAATAATATCTGTCATTAGCCCATATCAAAGCCCAAGGATTCATATTATATCTTCTGTCCGACTTTTTTACTAACTTTTTATTTCTATTCCATCCCATATAATCAAAACTAATTTGAACTCCCTTGTTCAATGCTTCCTGTATCAAGTTCACATTATAAAGGATTTTTCTGTTCTCAGCCTTAGCTATATTAATCCCCAACACATTTCTGTCCAATTCTTTAGAATCATACATGCTCATAGTACTCTTAAGCTTATCAATCATTTTGGTCGCAATGCTCTTTTCAATGAAATTAGATGCATTAACAGAATCGATAATAAGCCTCATTTCTTCCTTTTCCAAGAGCCTGTCTCCAATAAAATATTGGGCATTTCTTCCGCGACTTGAGATTACATCTACACCTAATTCATTCCTTAATTGCTTTATATATCGCAGAATGCTGTCTTCGCTGCAGAAATGCCCCTCAGCTTCCATATATCCCAGTATATCCTGCATAGAAATCTGATGCTGCTCGTCTGTGTAATTTATTAAAATCTTAAATAATGCAAGTACACGGTTTTTACTGTAATCTAGCATGAACGGCTCCTTTTCATTTGCTTTTTCCCATCTTTTCAACAGCTCATACAAAGTAAATAACTTACCCCATTTCTACTCTGCAATATTCAAGAACTGATCCTTGGTAAGATAAATTCCACTATTCTGTAATCTATCATCTCGTGCAATATAGATTTGTTCTAATACTTCCCTCTTTTGTGACACTTTCCCATAATGAAGTAACCGATGACAAATAGGGCACAAACAAACAATATTTGCATATACATCCAGACTAACATCAAAATTGTTTTGCTCTTTCATTGGCACGGCATGATGCCCTTCCATATATGGCTTCATTGTCGCTTCCGCAATAAAAGTAATATGTCCAGAATCCACTTCGCACTTATATTGAGCAAATTCAAGTGCCTGTTTTTTTATTATTCTGTTTCTTCGCCATTCCATTGTTTCAACGCAAACGCTTTTTTCAACAGGAACTGCAAAATCAAGAACCGTCGCTCTTTCTCCTGCCTCTGCAAATTCCATTCCCTCTGCAAATCGAATATAATTGTTCAATCCTGCACTATACATTCTTCGCCCACGTTCATTTTTTTCCACAAAATCAGGTTGTTGATATAAGTACTCCCTTATTATTTCCAATTCTCCAACATTGTCGATTTCATATATTGTATTTACAATTTTTCCTCTTTCAACAAGGTACTTCGATATTGTTTGTAAAGCTCCAATATAATGATTTACCGAGCTATCTGAATTACCTCTTACCTGTTTTAGGTATCTTATGTAGTATTCCTTCAAAACATTGAAATTTGACATCTCTATGCCCCCGTGTAACTAATCCTTCTTCCAATCAATGGACTCTTATTAAGATAATACATACGCTTTTGAGAGCGGTCACATTGTTTTGGATAAAACAATCCTTCAAGAACTTCATCCGTTTGATTGTCTTCCAACGGTCAAGAGATATCTAATTCTTGTGCTCGTTCTAAGATCTTTGCCACGGTATTTCTTGAACACGGAACACTCAATGCTATATTCCGATTACTAAATCCTAAACTGGATAATCTTAGGATTTCTCGATATTTGGTCATAATGGTGACCTCCTGTATAATAGATTTACACAATAATTGTGCATAATTCTATTATAAAACAAGTGGCGCATTGTGACCGGAATAGTGGCTCACAGCAAAACGGAATGACGGCTCACTCTCACCGGACAGGTGGCGCATTGAGGCACAGATTATTCAGTTTTCTTGTCAATGGTATTCACAGAAAAGTTACAAAAATAACCGAACGAAATATTAGAAATTAGATTTATCCTTGTTTGCGTTATACATTTCCACCACTTCAATTACACTCACGACTTAATGACTTCTTAAATACTTGCCGAAAAAGAAAAACTGCCATCAATTAAGACAGCTGTTCCTTTTCGGCTGGTATGCTACTAAGAATAAACAATATCGTTCAATACAATCTCATCTGCACAGGTTCGGATATTATTCATCAATCCTATACGTCTCATCATATCCTCCGCTTTCAGATTCTCCGTCACACCCTGATTTCTTGCCATTTCATTTATCAGATACTCCGCCTGGCTAATTATTTTAAAGTAGCTCTTCCGGTACTCTTCCCGGATTTGAACAAAAAGGACAACCAATGAAAGGAGACCGCCATAGAAGGCAACTATCAGATTATCGCCGTTGACTTTGACGGCACCCTTTGTTTCAGTAAATGGCCTGACTGTGGCGAACCTAATCAGGCACTTATCAATTACCTTAAGAAATGGAAGGCTGACGGCAATAAGCTCATTCTCTGAACCTGCAGAATTGGAGAAATACTCTCCGCAGCTGTCGAATGGTGCCGAAACCACGGCCTTGAATTCGATGCTGTAAACGATAATCTTCCGGAAATTGTGGAATACTATGGAAGCAACAGTCGGAAAGTTACCTGTGATTGGTATATTGATGATAAAAATTTATCACTTAAAAAAATGGAAGCATAATCAAAGACTTCTCCTTTTTTCAGTTTCATATGCTCTACTATGATTTATAGTTCATTCTTGAGTAATTATTCCATCAGAAACACCTGCAAATTGAGGTATAGAAAATGGAATTGTCCCACGTCCCTTTTGGTACTTGTCTAATAATATAGATAATGTCATTTTTTCTTCTAGATAGTAAATCATATTTAGACAAGTACCTATTGTATTAATACGTCATTTTTTATATTTCCAATTATCGTATGTTGCCTTTTCCATACTCACAGCTTCATATGCATATTTAGAATCTTCATTCATTAATAACACATCAAAATATTTAATAAACGCTTCAAAAGACATGCTTTGTCCTCTAATACATATTCCACTAAACATATCATTCAAAGTTTCCCATACTCTTTTCGTAAAATCAATTTCGTAAAAAGTTGCTCTTCTCGCATGAGATTCTACATAATTCTTCACACCTTCATCGACAACATTAATATCCCAACACTCCCTATCAGAAGTTACCTCCCTATAGTTACGCATGCAAGACATATGTATTAATACTGCTGCCAAAATTGGAAGATATGCCTTATGACTTTTACCTAAATTATCCAATACATCCCAAATATCTCCAAACGAAGTATCCAATTCAACCATTCCTCCTGAATTTGCTAACCCAGGACATGTATCTTTTGGCATAGGATTGTTTCTAATCGTTTCTTTTCCCGGATATTCCATAAATATCTTCTCATTCATAAGAGTAGAATATACAAGCATTCTCCGTTCATATGAATTATGCTCAAGATTATCCCTGTCTAAATCATAAATAGTTTTTGTATTTACTCTTTGCTTATTAATTCGCTCTATATTCAATTGTCTTGAATTAGGTAATACTACTGCCAAACAATCAATTAACTCATTTTTACTTAATATGCTCATAATATATATTCATCCTTATTCTGCTTCAACAATCTCTGATAGCCTACCTTCCATCTGCTTAATTATATCAACTACCAAAGCATTTCCCATCATGAATCTTCGTTTATTCACTGGCATCTCTATAACATCTTCTCCAACTTTGCATAACTTTGTATGCCCCGTTGGAAACCCTTGAATACGTTCAGTTTCCTCAGCAGTAAGAAGTCTAATTCTCCCTGTCTTTTTATCCTTAACGATATGTGTCGTTCTACTAAATCCGCCTTCAGATGTAAGCATAGTTCGCGCTGGCTTATCATAAGCATCCACCATTGCTATAGGCCCCTCTGAAAAAATATATTCATGACCATTGGCAGCTTTCCTCGGAAGCTTCTTCGCTCCCTTTAAATATTGCCAAGTCTGGCGCTTTTCCTTGCTTAATCTACCATTTGTTTCATCACTATGATCTACATTTGGAAACGTATAATAAAGCCTTTCTTCTGGAATAAAATACTTCTCATCTACATCGCCTTCATCCATAATTTCACCTAATGTAATTTGCTTTCCATAGTAATTCGGCGTTGTCTTAACTGTATAAATCACGCCATCTTTCATTACACCTGTATTCTCAAATGTAAAATAAAACTCTGCTGATAATTCGCCAATTTCCTTTGGCAATGATTCAATTTTAATTTTTTTTGCATCTACAGAATGAACTGGAAATGTCTTAGCAAAAAAACCTTCTTCAAGAATCTGTTTTGCCATGCTATGGCGATGGAATTCATCACCAAATTCTGAACTATAATTTATTTGTTTATCAATGGTTGTTGCATATTTTGTTTCGTCCTTATATGCAAAAATAAAAGTTCTGCGTCGTCTCTGTTGATAACCATATTCCGCAGCATTTATAACTCTCCATTCAACGGTATATCCTTCATCTCTAAAGCAAGCCAAAATAATACCGAAATCTCTACCTCTTTGCTTTGCAGGAGATTTTATTAACCTATCCACATTCTCAAGTAATACAAATGGCGGTTTTTTTTCTTCCAAAATATCCCTAATAGACCACCAAAGGACTCCTTTTTTTCCTTCAAGTCCCTTAGACGTTGCTAAAGATGAAGCTACTGAATAGTCTTGACAAGGAAATCCCCCAACTAATAATGAAAAATCTGGGATAGTTGACTTGTCCACTTCTTCAATATTTATATTTGTTGTGTCTTTTCCATTATTATCTAAGCAGGTCCCAAAATGATACACATAGCAATCATGCGCATATTGTGTATTCTTCTCTGCTGGTTCCCACTGACTAAACCATACCGTCTTCCATGCTTCTTCTTTTTTCATATCTTCGAGTGTGCTTATATGATTTAACCCGCATCGAAAACCTCCAACACCGGCAAATAATTCGCATACTGTTTTTTCCATTAATCGTTGCTCCTTCTGCATATATTTAATCAGCCTAATTATATCAAGCAATCTTATTTTGATCAACCCTCAATTACTATTTCAGGCATTTTAATTGAGCTAAAATGTAATTGTTATTTATCCAGAAGCTTTGGGTTGTCATATATTCTCCGTTAGGGAGTATATTCGCATCACGTTCAACATTTCCATATTCTTCTCCATTACTAAAACGGTAAGCTGCCTTTGCTGAGTGTGGTCTTACATGTATTATTTCTGTCTCACTTTTATTTGGAAGATTATTTTTAAAGCTTATCTTGCCCTTGCTATCTATACACTTTGTAAATTCAACACCATATTGAATAATATGTTTATAATGCTCCCACTCTTTTCGAACAGTAACCTCTAAATCATAATGCGGCATGTTCCATAATTGACAACCTTTTACACGATATACGTCGCCGTCTTTCTTCCAAACAAAGAAAAATAATCTTGTCTGATCAAAGTACTCATGTAAAGAAGCTTCTTCGTAGTCTTCGTTAATCAAATCCATAAACTTAAATGGCGGAAACGACATATTCTCTCTTATTACATTGTTTTCTTCAACCCTTATAGTTTTAACTTTAATATTTGCCTTTTCAAACTCATCCGCATGCTCATCCCTAATACCAAGTATTTTGCATGCTAAATCATTCCATTGTGCCTTATTATTGTTATATTCCCGGCCAAATCTATCACAGAGTTCTTTATCTGACATGCCTATATATTTCATTACAATGTCTTCAAGAATTTCTTCAAATGATTTTTCTTTTATAACACTTGCATTTTTAAGCAAAGAATTATTCGATGGACTTCCTGCAATATAATGATTCAATACATATGTCATATAAGAGTTTTTGAAACAAAACGCTCTTTTTCGCGCGGGAATTTTATCACCATAATACTGAGGCACAGTACTCTTTTCTGCTGTAGCACCTTTGGTACATGCTCCCAAATACATAGTATCCCCTTCAGAAAGTTCATGAGCTCGCCCTTCTTGAATTTTATTTACAATGAATGCATAATCCTTTTTTATTATTTCTAAGTCGGTCTCAGGAGGAGTAAAGAGCTTCACAAAACCAATTTTATACAGCAAATTACTGTCTAATTGCTTATTACGCCAATAATATATAAGCAAAATTAAACGCATCTTTTCCCATGCATGCGATTTATAAAATTCCATTTCAATTGGTCCATCATAATTAATCATAGTAAGCACAAGTCGCTCACCTGCTCTAAGCTCACCTTTCTTAGTAACCTCATAGGGTGTAGCTTTTAATTCAACTCCTGCTTCTGAAAAATCTGCCTCTTGATTTGAATTTGCTTTATATCCAAAGTACACTTCCTCTAAAAGATTTCCCAATCCACCTTTTCGAAGTTTATTCGCATATGCCTCGATAGCCTCTTCACTTACATTTTCCTTTTCTTTTACAACATCTAAAAAGGTCTTATTCTCCAGCCATACCGCATACCGCTCTATACTTTCTGGATTTGCTGAATCGTACCCCAATTCTTCGTTATACACAAATAATCACCCCTAATTTTACAGTTTTGACATTTTTCGAACACGTTTATAATTTTTTGGAATCCTTTGATTTTACCTGTCAATTAAATATAACCAGTCTTCAACATTTGACGAATTAATTGCATTCTGCCTCAATATACCTGCAATATCTGTCGCAGTACCTCCACTATTCTTTACCTGCATTAATCAAATAGCATATCCGGCTTCTCTTTTCTACAATCGCTTTTGACTTTCTCTGGAATAATTCCAAGAAAATAATCTTCTATCACATTCCATATTTCGTCACTTGTAAAATTGCCTTCATAAAGATATGTCAGCATTTTCACAGATATCAAATGTCTTTCTCCCACGGTATCAAGCAGCCGATTATTATAGCGATATGGAGCATTTAAAATATTTTTTATCGCCTGTATTTGGTTGATATAAATATACAATTGGCTATTAGCTCCACCAAGCATCTCAAAAGTTAATACTCCTAATGCTTCCAAAATACCCAAAATAACGCCATATTCTTTTGTTCTATTTCCGCTATCATTTATCAAATATAATTGTTCATCTTTCGTTTCATTAATAACCTTTCTAAATCCAGTCTCAACCCATTGGAAATACGAATTAACAGCAACATTAAATTGATACTTTGTTTTTCCCTCAATAGTTGTTTTCTCTTGAGCAATTGGAGAAGTACTCTTAGCAAAATTCTTTCTGTAGGAGTCCATTGATGCCAATACAACCTCACATATTGTTTGAGCCTTATATTTACTCATATTGCATCCATCAACCAAGGCCTGCATCATTTCGTTTACAGCCGTATGCTCTGATGATTGAACTTTCTTTAAAACGAATCCTTTTAATACATCCCAAATATTTCTATAAATGCTTGCATAATCATCTACAAAGTGAATGTTTACACACAATGCAGATGTCATAGGATATTTTGTCGCCAATTCTAAATCCTGATTTTTAGAGTACAGCATGTACTTAAACTTAGGGAAGGATAATGTTTTGTAATCTTTGCTCCAAATTACACTTAACAATACTCTGCAAATGTGTTTACTTGATTCAATTTCTTCTATTGCACTAGGATACTTCTTCACAATTTTCGCCTGTATATTAGGGGTGATTTCAAAAAAGCCAACAGAAAACATTGGTATTGGTCTTACATTTATCGGAGAAAATCCAACTTTATTCTCAAAATCTTTTTGAATCAGCAACAAAGCCGTCTTAACTTTATTTATATTATTATCTTCGTCACTAATTGGAGACCCAAATATATATGAGAAGTTTTCTGCATCAAGCAACATTGCATTTCTTTTTTTGGTTAAATCCTTTCTTTTTCCTTTCCGCAAGCTCCGTTGATATAATTCATTGATTTTCTCTAATACTTTAATTAACTGATAGGGTTGAATAGTAGACAATCCATGTAGGCGATTTATATGCTTAAAATCCTTCGGATTATAATTATAAATTGCCTCCCCTTGTAAATCCTCTTTTCTGGCAGCCCTACCTATCTCCTGAACATAATCACATACATTACCTGTTGGTGCAAAATGTGCCACAATTTCAATGTCATTTATATCAATTCCCATTCCAAATGCCTTTGTAGCAAGCATCACCAACTTTTCTTTTGCATAAAATTTCTCGTAATTCTCTTGTTTATCATCTTTACTTAACGTTCCGTAATATACAGCAACTTGATCAATTTCCCTTTTATTTCTTAAATACTCGTAACATCTATCTATCAATGCAACAGTTGGGAAGTATATTAATGTCTTCTTATTTGTTATAATCGCCCTTTTTAATATTTTTTCAACCTGTTCAAATTTATCTAACTCATATTCCGTTCTAGTTCCCTTTGTTTTCTTGTTTTTTTCGATAACAATGTTAATATCGTTTCGTTTTACATAACCTAAGTATGTAATTGGATTAAGCATATGAAGACTGTTAATTGTCTCTGTATACATATCTTCTAAACCATGGTAAATCGCTGTTGCAGTAAATGTCGCAACAACAAAAGATCTACCTTTATTTTTAATTTGCTGCTTTCTAAGCTTTCTAATATGATCACCAAGATACCAATAATCTGGTCTAAACTGTTTTCCCCAAGTAGTTACAATATGAGCTTCATCTACACATATCATACCAATTGTTCTATCACCAATAAGCTGTTCAACATCACTCCTACCCAACAATGTTTCTGGAGAAATATATAATATATGATACTTTCCTTCTCCAACTTTACTGATAATATCTTCCTTAATAATCGGCGAAATATCAGAGTTAATTGTTTTCGCATACTTATAATTCTTTAATTCAAGATTCTTCACTTGATCATTCATTAATCCTATAAGCGGTGAGATTACTATGGTCAGCAAATTATATTTTTCCGCAAGATATATTGCAGGCACTTGGAACATAACAGATTTACCAGCACCTGTCGGTGCAGTAACAAACATATCTCTGAAATCTTTTCCCGCTCCACATGATTCAACTTGCTCAACAAGATTCGCTATTATACTTTCTTGAGATACTTGGACCACATCTTTCTGCCCCTGTTCAAGTTTTGTCATGTCATATATTGGTAAATTTCTATATGACGAATATCCCCAATATTTTTCTAATATTTCATTGTATTCGTCCCTATGTTGATACTGCCCTGATACAGTTTGCACCTGAACATAATATATATCTGAATAGTCCTTCCAATAAAATGAAAGAAGCGCTATATGATCTCTTAGCTTATTAATATCTCCTGTATAGTTTGCGGTTCGTAAATAAATCTCATCTGGCTCTGCAAAGAGAAGTTTAACAAAATCGATGTAATCAGACTCTTCCACCAAGTCAATAAAATCTTCAGAACTATCATTTACAACATTTGTTTCTCCTGTCTGATAGTCAAATAAATTTACATCTACAATTTTATTACTATCTAACGCAGGAATTTTATTATATGCCCCTAGCAAATATCCATTGTATTCTTTTAACCCAACAAAAATGGATACATACTCTTCAATATTGCCTAGATATGTTTCGTCGGTTTCTGCTTCCTCCGATTCTTCAAAATGTTTAATTAGCCCCTTTCGTACTTCAGATGTAAAACATTCTTCGACAGGAAACTGCTCCATGTACACATTATTACTTAAAACAAAAACCGTTCTATACTGTGACACTACAAAATCAGCTATAAGTAAAAATTCCTCATATGAGATAACTTTTCTTCCTTTATACACAGACATAAAGTAACCCATTTTATCTTCAACCGCTTTTGATAAATCTATTTTTCCTATTGATGCATCTACATATGAAACTGGAATCCCTTTCAATACAATAATTGAATTCGGCTCGTTTGATAATTCTTCAATTTTCTTCCTTATCGCATTTTGAATTACATCATTTGCCATAACAGGTCTCCTTTTAATCGAAATAATCCTTCAGTTTTCTCGAACGAGAAGGATGTCTCATTTTTCTTAATGCTTTTTCCTCAATTTGTCTTATTCTTTCTCTCGTTACATTAAATAATTGACCAACTTCTTCCAAAGTTCTAGCATGTCCATCTTCTAATCCGAATCTTAGCACCAATATTTTTTGTTCTCTTTCAGTCAATGTTTGCAGTACTTCTTGCAACTGTTCCCTAAGAAAAATCTGCATTGCAACCTCATCCGTTTGTTCCGTTTCATCTACCGGAAGTAAATCCCCCAACTCCGACTCCTCATCTTCACCTATGGGAGAATTTAAAGATGAATATGTCAAATAATTATTTTTTATGATTAAACATTCCTTTACCTCTTCATAACTTAAACCTAATTCATCCGAAATAGTTTTCATTCTTTCGGATAAATTTAATCCCTTACTTCCTAGTGAATTATCAATCGAAATAACTTTATTAATTCGTTCCATCATGTGTACTGGAATCCGAATAGCATATCCATTATCCATAATTTCTCTTGTGATTGCTTGTCTAATCCAAAATACTGCATATGTACTAAATACGGTTCCCTGATTTGCATCATATTTTTGAGCTGCCCTTATTAATCCAACATAGCCAACTTGCTCTAAGTCCTCAAAATCTAATCTATTACCATATCTTTTTTGATACAGAAGGACATACTTATCTACTAATCGTTTATTCTTTATACATAAATCCTGAATAGCCTGTCGATTTCCCCGCTGAATTAAATTGCATAAAACTTCATTAGATTGCTTAATCTCTTTAGAAATAGTAAGATTTTCATCAGCTTCCGAAAAACCAACATCTTTAAATAAGGACTCATCATAAAGTATCTCAAATTCGTTGTTAGAATCGTTTTCAATCTCCGTTATAGCCTCTAAATTCAAATCAGAAATCTCAATGTGTTTATCTATCAGATTTATCCCATTTGAATAAAGTACATCTGTAACCGCATACTGTTCTTTAAGAGATAGTATATCAAACACCCCATCAAACTCGTCATATGTAATTGCACCATCTTTTACATATGGCTGTACCATTTGTAAAATAATGTCTTCTCTCAAATCAAGCCCCCCCTTAGCAACTATATCCATGTAACAATATCTGGGCATTCTTCCGCAATTTCCTTTAACATAACTCCAATATTAGAATTTTCTTCTGATAAAGAGACAATTAATGTATCTATTGCTCTAGTTAAAGGAATCATGCTCCTTCGCACATTTTTCAAATTCCTTATGTATTTGTTCATACTTCCACATAAGCTGATAAGACTGATATTCCTGCCTTGCCAATCGTTCAAAATATGCCTCCCAATCAGGCAAATTGTTACTCTTGGAACTGTTAATACTCTTGGTTGTAGGATTCAGATTCCACATTTCATCATGAGCCACGTAGGACCAAGGCACAAAATGGTCGATGGAGATGTCCTTTTCCGTCAATATTCCATTTCCATATATCTCCCGAACCGGCTCCACCCCAATAATAAGCTTCCAGTATTTCTTTACTTTTTCAAGTTTCCTCTCCAATGGAGGATATAGCTTGTCTGCTATTCCCGGAACACTCGGATTTCTTTTTTGCAAATAAAGAATCATATTATATTCGAGCCAGCCACTTATAATCTCCTGATTACGCTTAATATAATTTGCCCAATCATCGTCTACTTCTATAGCTGTAGAAAGGCCATTCAGTGCGGTGAAATAATACATCAATCGTTTTTCCTGATTAATCCTTACAATCAATGCACGCTCCGACACCTTCCATTCATCACCCTTCATACTTGGCATAAATGGTGCTTGTAAACGATAGGGAACATTATATGTTAGCATACGTTTTTTACTAATAATATTCCTGTCATCTGTATATTTTAAAAGCTCCAGTATTACGGATTTTTTCTCACAGGATTTTAATTCCGGATACTTTACTTTTATCAGATTAACAACATTTTCCAAGGTGTCCTTTGGACCAAGATTCAAATGATACTCCGTAACCATATACCAAGCATCCGCTATCATTTCATCTACAAGTTCCTCATAGGAAATACTCTGTCGTCCCTCGATAACTTTCGCTACAATTGCCTTAAACCAGAAGAACTTATAGCACTCACTGGTGTTGTCAAAAAGACGACCAAGGTATTCTATATTCAGTTCTTCGGAATATGGTAATTGCATGGCATTTCTCCTACTGGTTTGCTTTTCTTAGTTTTCTAGGATCCTCTGGTTTGACTGCGTCTTCCGGCAGAAACCATCTGTTACCTATGAGCTCGGCTCCTGGCACGCGGCCTTCTTTACATAAAATTGCTACTCTTCTCTGGGATATTCCCCACTCTTTTGCTTTTACTGAAGATGGTGCAATGTTCATAAATTTCCTCCATAATTGAGCGACAATTTGTTACTTTTAAGTATATTCCTTGCCGCGAATAGTTTCAATAATTATTTGTTCTTTTTTGCGAATAGTTTTCTATTTTCAAAAAGACTCTGACCATGGATTATCCATCCATAAATCAGAGTCTCTCTTTTATCCTTAATAAAATTATTCAAATAGACCATGCTCCACAACTTGCTGTAACTTACTAGCAGCTGTCTCATAATCTATTTTTTCAAACAGCATCTTCATTGTAATGTCTTCATAATCTTTTTTATACGCTTCCACATCGATTATCTCCTGCAGCAATTTATTCATTTCAACCCCTGGTTTTGCACTTCGGCACTGTTCATGCGGTTCACGTTCTATATATACCTCTTTTGCTAAAGCTTTCAGCTTGTTATCCAACGGTACTATTTCCAATAATTGTTTCGGTTATAAGTCTTCCCGCTTGGAACACTCCTTGTCACTGGGTTTAATTCTCCCCAAGTACAACGGCACTTGGCATAATACGCCTTTTGCGCCTTTTTACTTCGTTTATCAATTGTTACATACTGCTTCACCGCTCTCCCTCGCTTTCATTCCTTCCTCAAACATTCCTGCTATTTCACTACAAACCTCCGGATAATCCCTGTAGCCACACAACAGCATCTTATTATTAAGTCTTTCCAGTGCTTCTTCGAATCTCTCTGTATCTTTCCTTCGCACCTTGCAAAATATAATGCGATACGGTGATTCTGCTTTTACATATTCATTCTTGAATTTCAGCCTCACCTTATTCTGCACAAACAATGTGTCCGCCAAATAGGAGCTATGGTCCACGTATGCATATGGCACCGAAAATATCGAACAGGCTCTCATTCTCCAAAAATTCTTCATCAAATACTCCTCTTCATTAAGATGGCCGCAGAAAATCCGAAGACCTGTAACAGTTTAGCCTTTGGCTAACTGCTACAGGCGAGCTGCACATTAGATATCGCTTTCAGCGAGGTGTAGCTCGCTTTGGCTTATGTAACGTATCATCTTCGCACCAATCAGCTTAGTGATTGGTGCGTGACGGAACTATTACAAAGGCCTTCCATAGCCTGTGCTTAGAACCGAACCTCCACACGCTTCTGCGAAGCAGGTTTTCTACAAGGCAGGCTGTTATAAATTTTCATCAGATTTTCAACCCACAATGAACCAAAACCGATAATAAATAACCGATAACAGACAAACCTTAGTCTTGAACATAAACTTCCGGATCACCATAAATTCAGGGAAGCCTTGTACGGAAAATATCCTAGTAAATAGAACATTCGCAATTCGCTTTGCTACTTGCTCATGAATGCAACTGTTTAGCAGTCGCATTCAAATTGCACGGTCTGGTTGTACTTATCCAGTGCCATCTGCATTTCCATAATTTTCGCAGAAACGCTCTCATACTCCTTCTTTATCAATTCCAGGTCATAATTGATATATCTGTACTCCGGAACAGAATTTCTGGACATATAGAAGTGCTGCTCTACCTCTACTCTTGCCTTCGGTAGTTGCTTACGCATATGGTCAAGTACCGCTTTTCTCTTATTTAACTGAGCCATTTTGATAAGGATTGTATCAATGCTCATTTCTTCATCCCCAACCAAAACCTTAGCAGTAGCGTTTGACACGTTAAGCGCATGCTTGATGATTGCAATTTTTTCATCAATCTCCGCAATTGTAGCAGCAACCTCGGCATAGTCATATTCCGGCACAACCGGTTCCTCGTTATTAGCTACAACATATGTGCTGGACGCTGCTTCCTTGTTCACCCAAAAAGCCTTATCCTCCTCCAAGCTTCTAAGCATTTTGTTTACATATGCTGATGTCATTTTCTGCATTCTATGTCTCCTCCGTTTCTTTCGTTTTCCTTCGTTCTGATATTAGCTTACTGCCAGGCAAGCCATTTGTCATTGAACCAATAGTTTAAAAGAAATTCCCCTAAAACGAACAACATCCCCGTCAACGACGAGGATATCTTCAAT